>MDTB01007039.1_pt1 | contig 60576 bp, 61 predicted proteins | sample 811161 | NCBI WGS metagenome assembly MDTB01 (sample SAMN05326650, study PRJNA326480) | marine metagenome | isolation source: seawater | place: Mediterranean Sea | collected 2009 | reverse complement strand
TATATTTCTATTTCATATGTTTCGCAAAATCATGTTTATAAGTTTTTTTCTTTAACTCATGAGTTGTATTTGAAACAGATTTATCAGAATATAAACTCAAAAAAAAATCTTAATAAGATCGAGTCCAATGCTATTTTAGTTCTTGAAAATGGAGATTATTTAAAAGGTTTTGGGCTTGGATATCAAGGCACTGCGGTTGGAGAAGTTTGTTTCAATACATCAATTACAGGATATCAAGAAATAATTTCAGACCCTTCTTACGCAGAACAAATAATTAATTTTACTTTTCCTCATGTGGGAAATGTTGGTACGAATAAACAAGATCATGAGTCTGATAAAATTTGGACTAAAGGAATAATTTTAAATACTGAAATAACTGATCCATCTAACTATAGATCTTTAAAGCATCTAGATGTCTGGTTAAAAAAAAATCAAATAGTTGGTATAACTGGAATTGATACAAGAAGTTTAACAAATGTTATTAGAGATAAAGGCGCTCCAAAAGGTACGATAGTTTTTTCAAATAATAAAAAATTTAATATAGACAAGTTAGTAACACTCACAAATAAATGGAGTGGTCTAAAAAATTTAGATTTAGCACAAAAAGTTTCAACTTCAAAAAATTATATTTGGTCTGGATTTAAAACTTGGAAGAAAAATGAAGGATATATAAAAAATAAAAAACAAACATTTCATGTTGTTGCAATTGATTATGGAATTAAAAAAAATATTTTAAGATATTTCGCTGATTTTAATTGTAAAGTTACTGTTGTTCATTGTAAAACAACTGCTAAAGAGATTTTAAAATTAAAACCAAACGGTGTCTTTTTGTCAAATGGCCCTGGTGATCCAGCAGCTACTGGAAAATATGCAGTGAATATTGTTAAGAATTTAATAAAAAATCACATCCCTATTTTTGGAATTTGCCTTGGTCATCAAATACTTGCCTTAACTTTAGGTGCAAAATCAAAAAAAATGAAATTAGGTCATAGAGGAGCTAATCACCCAGTAAAAAATTTGATCAAAGGAAATGTTGAAATCACAAGTCAAAATCACGGTTTTGAAATAATTGAAAAAAATTTACCAAAAAATATTGAAGTTACACATAAGTCATTATTTGATAACGGTATTGAAGGAATAAGACTAAAAAACAAGCCTGTCTTTTCAGTGCAATATCATCCGGAGTCTAATCCTGGGCCCCAGGATAGTGTTTATTTATTTCAAGAATTTATTAACAATATGAAAAAGAATGCCAAAAAGAAAAGATCTTAAAACTATACTTGTAGTTGGTGCGGGACCAATAATAATTGGTCAAGCTTGTGAATTTGATTATTCTGGAACTCAAGCATGTAAAGCTTTAAAAGATGAGGGCTATAAGATTATTTTAATTAATTCAAATCCTGCTACTATCATGACGGATCCAGAAGTTGCTCATAAAACATATATTGAACCAATCACTTTAGAAATTTTAGAAAAAATTATTCTTAAAGAAAGGCCAGACGCTATTCTTCCAACTATGGGCGGACAAACAGCTTTAAATTTAGCCATGGAAGCTGAAAAAAAAGGAATTTTAAAAAAATATAAAATTGAACTTATAGGAGCAAATTCTAAAGCGATCTCTAATGCAGAAGATAGGAAAAAATTTAGAAAAAATATGCAAGATATTGGTTTGGATTTACCCAAATCACAAATTGTAAATCATATTAAAAAAGCACCTGGAGCGTTAAAAAAAATTGGGCTTCCTGCAATAATTAGACCGGCTTTCACTTTAGGAGGGTTAGGCGGAGGGATTGCTAAATCTAAAAAAGAATATCAAAGAATAATAAAAGAAGGTCTTCACGAGTCTCCTGTTAACCAAGTATTAGTAGAAGAATGTCTTGAGGGTTGGAAAGAATTTGAAATGGAAGTGGTTAGAGACAAAAAAGATAATTGTATTATTATCTGCTCTATTGAAAATGTTGATCCGATGGGAATTCATACTGGTGACTCTGTTACAGTTGCGCCGGCTCTTACATTAACAGACAAAGAATACCAAGTAATGAGGAATGCATCAATTGCATGTCTGAGAAAAATTGGAGTTGAAACTGGAGGGTCGAATGTACAATTTGCTATTAATCCAAAAAATGGAAGAATGGTAATTATTGAAATGAATCCAAGAGTTTCAAGATCATCAGCTCTTGCCTCAAAAGCTACTGGTTTTCCGATTGCAAAGGTTGCCGCTAAACTTGCTATTGGTTATACCTTAGATGAACTTAAAAATGAAATTACAAAAACGACTCCTGCTTCTTTTGAGCCAACTATAGATTATGTAGTGACAAAAATTCCAAGATTTACTTTTGAAAAATTTTCTTCATCGGAGCCAGTTTTAGGAACATCAATGAAATCCGTTGGGGAGGCAATGGCTATTGGTAGAAATTTTAAAGAGTCATTACAGAAAGCACTTGTTTCATTAGAAATAGGGTTTTCAGGTTTAGATAGAGTTTTATCTTTAAGCAAAAAAGAATTAAAAAAAAATTTAAAAAAGAATATACCCAATAAAATTCTTCTTGTTGCAGAAGCTTTTAGAAAGAAAATAGATTTAAAAAAAATTCAAAGATTATCAAAAATAGACAGTTGGTTCCTAGAACAAATCAAAGAAATTGTTGATACTGAAAATAAAATTAAGAAACTAGGACTACCAAAAAGATACGATGAATTTAACAGAGTCAAGTCAATAGGTTTTTCAGACAAAAAACTATCTGAGATTACAAATATATCTGAAAAAATTATAAGAATAAAAAGAACTGCTTTAAAAGTGTTACCGGTTTTTAAAAAAGTAGATACTTGTGCAGCTGAATTTAAATCTTTTACCCCTTATATGTATTCTACTTATCAGAGAAACTTTTCTAGTAAATCAGAGTGCGAGGCTAACCCTTCTTCAAATAAAAAGATTATAATTTTAGGTGGTGGACCTAATCGAATTGGTCAGGGGATTGAATTTGATTACTGTTGTTGTCAAGCGAGTTATGCTCTTAAAGATTCTGGTTTCGAAACTATAATGATTAATTGTAACCCAGAGACTGTGTCAACTGATTATGATACGAGTGATAGGCTATATTTTGAGCCTTTAAAAGAGGAGTATGTTTTTAATATAATAAAAAAAGAAAAAGAAAACGGAAACCTATTAGGTATCATCGCTCAATTTGGAGGTCAAACTCCAATAAAACTTGCTAAATTTTTAAATGACAACAAATTGCCAATTCTAGGAACTCAATATACGTCTATCGATTTAGCTGAAGATAGAGAGAGGTTTAGAAAACTGCTTAAAAAATTGAAACTTAAACAAGCAGAAAGTGGAATCGCAAAAAATTTTAACCAAGCAATAAAAATATCAGATAAAATAGGTCTGCCCCTTTTAGTTAGACCGTCTTATGTTTTAGGTGGAAGAGCAATGGAAATAGTTTATGAAAAAAGCCAACTTAAAAAATTTGTTAATGAAGCGTTTAAGGCAGCAGAAAAAAATCCAATTTTAATTGATAAATTTATCAACAACGCTATGGAAATTGATGTTGATGCTATTTCTGATGGAAAAGAGGTCTTTGTTGCAGGAATAATGCAACACATAGAGGAAGCCGGTATTCATTCTGGTGACTCTGCCTGTTGTATACCTCCAATCTCAATAAAAAAAAATTTAATTTCCAAGTTAGAAATTCAAACTAAAAAGTTAGCATTAGCTTTGAATGTAAAGGGATTTATGAATATACAGTTTGCAATTAAAAATGATGAAATTTTTGTGATCGAAGTAAATCCGAGGGCCAGCAGAACTGTTCCTTTTGTTTCAAAAGCAAAAGGTATTCCTCTTGCTAAAATCGCCTCTAGAATAATGGCTGGAGAAAAACTTTCTAAATTTAATTTAAAAAGTAAAACTAAAAATATGTTTGCTGTAAAAGAAGCTGTATTCCCTTTTAATAAATTTCCAAATAGTGACTTGTTACTTGGGCCTGAGATGAAATCAACTGGAGAAGTTATGGGATTTGATAAAAATTTTGGAATGGCTTTTGCAAAAAGTCAGATTGCTGCATCTAACTCACTACCATCAAAAGGTTTAGCATTTATATCTCTCAAAAATAGCCATAAAAAGGAGGGAGTAGAATTAGCTAGACAGTTGATAAAATTAAATTTTTCGCTTTGTGGAACTGAAGGTACAGCAAAATTTATTAATAAAAATGGAATGAAATGTAAAAAAATCAAAAAAGTTTTTGAAGGCTCGCCTAATATTGTAGATATATTAAATTCAAAAAAGATAGCAATAGTTATAAATACTGGAGGTGGAAATAGCGAAAGTCAATTTAATGACGCTAAAGCCTTAAGAAGAGCAACTTTGGTCAATAAAGTTCCTTATTGTACTAATATGTCAACAGCATATGTTTGTTTAGAGGGTATAAGATCTCTAAAGTCAAAAAAGATTTCAGTTACTTCCTTGCAAGATGTTTAATTGTATTATTTAATCTATTTTACTTGCCAGTCGGTGGTAAAAGTAACATAGTTGATTTGAATACATCTTCTCTCTTTTTTAATGTCCTTTTTTTCCATGCCGTGCCATGTATCTGGACCACTAGTAAAAAAATATCCATAATTATTTTTATAAGGTACAGTTTTAACTTTATTTAATTTTTTATCATAGAAATCTGTGCCTAAATTCTCAGATTCATCGTAGCGATTTACAAAAACTATTGAAGACATTAATTTCTCTTTAATATCACAGTGTGGCTTAAGCCAGAAACCCTCTCTATCACATATAACTTCTAATCGCACAAACGAATTACTCAAGTCTTTACCAATTAAAGAACCTATTTTTTTATGAACTTCTTCTGATCTAAGTTCTTGTATAAAATTAGTAAGATGAGGAAATTTATTAGAATTTTCTTTTGTAACATAACATCTAATCTTATTTGCTTTTCCTCCATTCTTTATTCCTGCGCGAAAAGCTCCTTCTCCACCATCTAAGGCTCTTGTTCCATCATAATTTAAGTTTTCTTTTTTTGGATCAACTATATCAGCCTTGTATATTTCTTGTATCGCTTCATTAGTTAAAGGTTCGTTTAGCTCAAAATGTCTAAAAGGATCTTCGTATGATTTAGTTTTGTTTTTTAGTGAATTAAGTAATTCCATTTTGTTTCATTTTTTCTTTAATAATTGGTACTATTCTATTTACCTCATCTAACTGATTGTAACTCCATAAGTCAATAGTATCTTCTAGGTCTTTTATTATACCAAGTTTTTTAAACTGACTATAAAAATCTTTAAATCTTTTGTTATTTTTTACTGGCAACATATTAGCTACATAGATGGGTTTTCCAGTAACAGCAGCTTCAGAAATCATTGAAGTAGAGTCACATGTTACTACAATAATATCTGCTAAACTTAATGAAGAAAGATAGGCTTTTTTATCTATTGTCTTCACCACTAAATGATTGTGACTAAAAGTATTGTATGCTTTTTTAATTATATCTTCAGGTGTTCTATAAGAGGGTATGACGATAATCTTAAACTTATCTGGTGTAAATAAATTTTTAATCTTATTAAATACTAAATCAATCTGTTTTTCAGAGTAATTATAATATCTATTTGGTCCACCTAAAATAAACGAAACAATTTTTTTATTTTCTTTATCAAATTTTATATATTTAGAATTTTTATCAATTTCTTTTTTTGTTAAATAATGCACTGCTCCATTTGTTTTAATTACATTGTCACCCTCTAGATTATCATGTTTAGGACATACTATAAGATCAAAGTGTTTAAGTGAAACTTTTGGGTCTTGAATGTGAATATTAAAAATATCTTTTTTATATTTTTTTTTTAGAGCTATTGAATGGATTACGCTTTTACGACCACAAGATATAATAATTTTAGAGTCACAAATAAATTTTTCTGTTAATAAGTTTTCTGAGATAGGTGTTAATTTTGGAGGTATTAGATTCCAGAACGATTTTAATTTAATAGTATGGTGTCTAAAACTAAGATTTAAACCTTTAGCAAGTCCCTCCACCTGGCTTATCATGCCGTGCATTCCCTGGGTTAAAAGATGTGCTTTTAATTTCAACATTTGTTACTATATATCTTTTATATTATGAATAATAAATCAACTAAACACACAAAAGTGTTAATTCTTGGATCTGGTCCTGCAGGTTATACAGCTGCTATTTATGCGGCTAGAGCTTTGCTTAAACCAATATTGGTATTTGGATCTGAACCAGGTGGTCAGTTGAACACAACTACAGATGTAGAAAATTTTCCAGGTTTTTCTAAGGTTATTCAAGGACCTTGGTTAATGGAAGAAATGAAAGGCCAAGCAAAGACAGTTGGTACAGAGATGATACAAGACCATATATCAAATATAGATTTATCTAAGATGCCATTAACTGCCACGGGAGATAGTGGACAAATTTATACAGCTGACACTCTTATAATCTCAACTGGGGCACAAGCAAGATGGTTAAATTTAGAATCAGAGCAAAAATACAGAGGTTTTGGAGTTTCTGCATGTGCTACTTGCGACGGTTTCTTTTTTAAAGAAAAAGAAGTTGCAGTTGTTGGTGGTGGAAATGCTGCCGTAGAGGAAGCAATGTTTTTAACTAAATTTGCTTCAAAAGTTCATTTAATACATAGAAGAAATGAGTTAAGGGCAGAAAAATTATTACAAGAAAAACTAAAAGCTAATAAGAAAATTGAAATTATTTGGGATAGTGCTGTAAATGAGGTTATAGGGTCCGAAACTCCTAAGGAGGTTAATGCAATTAAAATCAAAAATTTAAAGACTAACAATATTACCGAACTTAAAGTAGAGGGATTATTTATTGCAATTGGACATGATCCAGCTACAGCATTGTTTAAAGATCAGCTGAGCATGGATAAAGATGGTTATTTAATTACAAAACCTGATTCAACAATTACAAACATACCTGGAGTATTTGCAGCAGGTGATGTTAAAGATAAAATTTTTAGACAAGCGGTTACTGCCGCAGGAATGGGCTGTATGGCTGCACTTGAAGCAGAAAAATTTTTATCTCATAAAAAATAGTGAAAAATAATTTACACGTATTCCTAGGATCAACAGTTGCTGATGCAGCATCTAGACCCTTGCATTGGGTTTATAATCAAAAAAAATTAATAACCTATATTAAGGGTAAGAAAGATTTTACTTTCTTAAAAAGAAATAAAAGCCCTTTTTACAATATTAAAACTGGAAAGGTTTCAGGTTATAATGATATTGGTCAAGTCATGTTTAGAACATTGATTGAAGGAGATAAAAATATTGAAAAAAGATTTAAAAAAAATATCGTCAAGAATTTTGGTAAAGGTAGCATTTACTGGAGAAATCTTTATTTAAGAACTAAGTATAGAAAGATTAAAGATTGGAGAGGAATAATTAAAGGCCCATGGATACATCAAAACATTATTGAAACTGTTAAAAATATCAATTCTAACAGAAAAATAACAGGAGGCAGTAAAGTAAATGAGTCTGATGGTTACTGTGCCGCTCTACCTTATTTCTTATATGGTTTTGATTTAAATAGTCTAAAAAAAATTATTTCAATTGTTACAGTTTCAAAAATAAGTCTCAAATATGCGTTAGCTAAATTCCATTTGATAGATTTAGCTCTGAAAGGTTCTAAAGACCCTATAAAAGAATTTTCAAAAAGATTTAAAAAAAACTCTTATTTTAAAACTATAGTAAAAGACATTAAAAGAGTGAAAAGATTAAAAAAAACCCCACATTCTTTAGTGGTAAGAAAACTTGGAATGGCGTGTAGTTATCCTGGTACTTTTAATAGTTCAATTCATGCAATTATGAATTCATCGAATTATAAGAGTGCTATTCTAAAAACAATTAAAGCAGGAGGTTGTAACTGCTCAAGGGTTAATTTCATTGGAGCTTATTTTGTAGCTTTAAAAGGTTTGAATTCAATTCCTAAAACATGGATAAAGAAAACTAAAGCAGCAAAATTAATTTTAGAGCAAATATAATAAAACAACCTATTTTTATTTCAGAGTTTTGCAGAAAGATGCAATCTTATCTAAAGCCTTTTGTAAATTTTCCATTGAAGTAGCATAAGATATTCTAAAGAATCCTTCTAATCCAAAAGCTGATCCTTGAACTACTGCCACACCATTATTTTCAAGTAAAGACTGAACAAAGTCAGTATCATTTTTTATTTCATTACCGCTAATATCTTTTTTTCCAATTAAACCTTTGCAGCTAGGAAAAACATAAAATGCTCCGTCTGGTTTCAAACATTCAATTCCTTCAATTTTATTTAATGCTTTTACAACAAAATCTCTTCTTTCTTGAAAAGAAGTTGCTCTTTCTTTAATAAAATTTTGAGGACCGTTCAGAGCTTCTACTGCTGCTGCTTGACTTATAGAAGATGGATTTGTAGTCGATTGAGATTGTATTTTAGCAATTGCTTTAATAATCTCTTTAGGGCCGGCAGCATAACCTATCCTCCATCCTGTCATTGAATAAGCTTTACTTACTCCATTCATTGTTAAAACCCTTTTTTTTAAACTTTCGATTTGAGCAATCGTGAAAAACTTAAAGCTCTCGTAAGTAACGTGTTCATAAATATCATCACTTAAAATATAAATATTAGGATATTTTTCTACAACTTTAGCAATTTCTTTAATATCTTTTTCTGAATAACAAGCTCCTGTAGGATTAGATGGTGAGTTTAATATTATCCATTTTGTTTTTTTTGTAATAAATTTTTCTAATTCTGAAGGATTGATTTTAAATTCTTGTTTTTCATCACATTCTAGGATCACTGGTTTGCCCCCTGCTAATAAAACTATATCTGGATAAGACACCCAATATGGAGCTGGCACAATAACTTCATCTCCTTCATTTAAAGTAGCCATCATAGCGTTGTAGATAACTTGTTTTCCACCTGCGCCAACTGTTATTTGGTCAGTTTGATACTCTAAGTTATTTTCTCTATGAAACTTTTTAATAATTGCTTTTTTTAAAGCTGGAGTTCCATCAACCGACGTATATTTTGTGTCTCCGTCTTTAATTGCTTTTATAGCCGCTAGCTTAATATTATCTGGAGTATCAAAATCAGGCTCTCCAGCTCCAAGACCAACTATATCTTTACCAGATTCCTTTAATTCTCTTGCTTTTTGAGTAACGGCTATTGTAGGCGACGGTTTTATACGTTTTAAATTGTTGGAAATTATGCTCATTGAAATTTATAATGTTTTTTTTAAATAATTAATATCATAAAATGCAAAATACTTATCAAGAAAAAATACTAGACATAGAAACTGCTAATAACTCTACAAGAAAGAAATTAGAGGGTGGTATTAAGTTTAAAATAAAAAGTGATTTTCAACCAGCTGGGGACCAGCCTCAAGCCATCAAAGAATTACTAGAAAATCTAAAAAAACAAAAAAATGAGCAAGTTTTATTGGGTGTAACTGGTTCAGGTAAAACATTTACTATGGCTAAAGTTATAGAAGCTTCCAATAGGCCTGCCTTAATCTTAGCGCCGAATAAAACTTTGGCAGCCCAACTGTATGGTGAATTTAAAAGTTTTTTTCCAAATAATGCTGTTGAATATTTTGTCTCCTACTATGATTACTATACTCCGGAAGCATACGTACCTAGATCAGATACGTACATTGAAAAAGAGGCTTCAATTAACGAACAAATTGACAGGATGAGACACTCAGCAACTCGTTCTTTATTGGAGAGAGATGATGTGATTATAGTTGCGAGTGTTTCATGTATATATGGTCTCGGTTCAGTTGAAGCTTATAGTAAAATGACAATTACTCTTAAAAAGAATAATGAATACGAAAGAGATCAATTAATAAGAACATTTGTCACTCTTCAATATAAAAGAAATGATCAAAATTTTTTTAGAGGTACTTTTAGAGTAAGAGGTGAAAATTTAGAAATTTTTCCATCACACTTAGAAGATAAAGCTTGGAGAATAAGTTTCAATTTAAACAAATTGGAAAAAATAGAAGAGTTTGATCCTTTAACAGGAGATGTAACAAATACTTTTTCAACAATAAAAATATACGCAAACAGCCATTACATAACTCCAAAGCCTACGATGGATCAAGCTATTAGACAAATTAAATCTGAGCTTGCTGAAACTTTAAAAAAACATAGAGAAAATAATAAGCTACTGGAAGAGCAAAGACTGAGAGAAAGAACTAAGTTTGATCTAGAAATGATAGAAGCAACAGGCACTTGTGCTGGTATTGAAAATTACTCAAGATTTTTATCAGGCAGAAAAGCAGGAGAACCTCCGCCAACCTTATTTGAATACTTTCCAGATAATACAATTGTTTTTGTAGACGAAAGTCATGTAACTGTTCCTCAATTAAATGGAATGTATAAAGGTGATAGAACACGAAAAAGTACATTAGCGGAGTATGGGTTTAGATTGCCTTCATGTATGGATAATAGACCTTTAAAATTTGAAGAATGGGATATGATGAGAACACAAACTGTATTTGTTTCAGCGACCCCAGGTCCATGGGAATTAAAACAGACTGAAAATAAATACATTGATCAAATTATAAGACCAACTGGATTGATTGATCCTCCAGTCGAAATCAAACCAGCAAAATCACAGGTGGACGATCTAATGCATGAGGCATCAAAAGTAATTGAAAAAGGATTTAGAGTTTTAGCAACTACGCTCACAAAAAAAATGGCTGAAGATTTAACTGAATATCTTCACGAAAATGGTCTCAAAGTACGATATATGCATTCTGATATTGATACACTTGAAAGAATTGAAATAATTAGAGATTTAAGGCTTGGAGTTTTTGACATCTTAGTTGGAATAAATTTGTTAAGGGAAGGATTGGATATTCCAGAATGTGCTTTGGTTGCTATTTTGGATGCAGATAAAGAGGGTTTTTTAAGGTCAGAAACCTCTCTAATTCAAACTATAGGAAGGGCTGCAAGAAATCTGGACGGTAAAGTTATTTTATATGCAGATAAAGAAACCAAAAGTATAATTAATGCAATAAAAGAAACAGATAGGAGAAGAGCTAAACAAGTAGAGTATAATAAAAAAAATAATATAACTGCCGAATCTATAAAAAAAGATATTGGAGATATTCTGCAATCAGTTTATGAAAAGGACTATGTTGACATAAAGGGGTCTAATGTTGGTGGTAATCTAAAAAAGCATCTTAAAGGGTTAAATAAAAAGATGAAAGAGTCAGCCGCTAATCTTGAGTTTGAAGAAGCAGCAAAAATAAGAGATGAAATAAGAAAATTAGAAGCCAGTGAACTTGAAATCACTTTGAATCCAAAGATAAGTCAGTATAATTTAAAGAGTAAGATTTATCCAAAAGGTAGGTCAACTCTTGGAAAACCCGGAACTAAAACCAAAAAACAACAGAAAAAATGGAAGCCAAAAAAATAATTATTACAGGAAGTGCGACAAGAATAGGAGCTGCTATTGCAAAATCTCTTAGTGGATACAACGTAAAAATTACACTCCATTACAATAAGTCAGAAAAAGAAGTTAAAAAATTAAAAAGTTTATTAGAGGGCTCTGGCTCCGAAGTTTTTTTAATTAAGGCAGATTTATCCAAAACAACCCAGACTAGTAAGATTATTCCTTACGCCAATAAAGTGATGAAAGGTCTAGACTGTTTGATTAATAATGCCTCTATTTTTGAAAAAGACGATTTAATTAATTTTAAAGAAAAAAGTTTAAACAAACATATAGATATTAATTTAAAAGCACCTGCTTTACTCACTCAAAGTTTTCAAAAACACCTTAAGTTAAAAAAAGGCAATATAGTAAACATTATAGACCAAAGAATATTTAAATTAACTCCCTTTTTCTTTTCATACACTCTTAGTAAAACTGGTCTACAGACTTTAACAAAAATAACTGCGATGAGTCTAGCTCCCAATATAAGAGTTAATGGTATTGCTCCGGGACCTACAATTAAAAATGTAAGACAGACTGATAAGCACTTTAAAAAACAATGGAAGTCATTAATTCTTGAAAAAAAAGTTGAGACTAGTAATATTTGTGAAGCTGTAAAATATTTTATAAAAAATGATAATGTAACTGGTCAAATTTTAAGTGTTGATAGTGGTCAGTCTCTTGCATGGAAAACACCAGATATAATTAATACAATAGAATGAAAAAAAAAGATTTAAATATTATAAAATTGAAGACCAAACAACGCTTTGCTTACAAAAGAAGAATTGTAATAAATGATTTATCTCTTCTTACTTTCATAGGCATTCATGCGTTTGAAAAGAAAAAAAAACAAGAGGTAAAATTTAATGTGGACATAGACATTGATCCTGATCTTTATCCTATAGAGAGAAAATTAAATAGTATTGTAAACTATGAAACAGTAATTAAGATAATAACAAAAATTACTAAAAACAAACATTATGAATTGTTGGAAACTTTAGCAGAGAATATTTTTTTTGAGCTATTCAAAAACATCAATATAAAGAAAATAAAATTAAAAATTGAAAAAACTCAAATCATAAAAAATACTTCTTCGGTAGGGATTGAAATTATAAAAAAAAGATTATGATTAGCAGCTTAGATTTAGGTAAAAAATAATTAAAGATAAAATTCCATTGCTGCCTAAAAATCCTGGTGTATACCGAATGCTAAGTTCTAAAAAAGAAATTTTGTATATTGGTAAGGCAAAGAATATTCCAAATCGATTAAAGAGCTATGTTACTGACAAAAATTTAGCAATTCGAACAGAAAGAATGCTTTCTCTTACTAAGTTTTTAGAAATCACAACTACCACAAATGAAAGTGAAGCTCTCCTACTTGAAGCAAATCTTATTAAAAAACATAAACCAAGATTTAATATTTTATTAAGAGATGATAAATCTTTTCCTTACATATTTATTGGTTATAAAGATAAGTGGCCGCAATTGACTAAATTTAGAGGAAAAAAAAACAAAGACGGCTATTATTTTGGGCCTTTTGCATCGATAGGTTCTGCTAATTGGACAATAAAAATTCTACAAAAAATATTTATGCTTAGAGTTTGTGATGATACAGTTTTTAAAGATAGAGAAAGACCTTGTATACTTTATCAAATTAAAAGGTGTTCTGCTCCTTGCGTTGGAAATATAAATAGTGAAGATTATGAAAAAACAGTTAATGATGCTGTGGATTTTATATCAGGTAAATCTAGAAGGATTCAAAAAAAATTATCAAAAGAGATGGAAATTGCCAGTAAAGAATTAGATTATGAAAGAGCCGCAATTGCTAGAGACAGAATTAAAGCTCTTACTCAAATACAATCCTCGCAAAAAATTAATCAAACTAATTTAAATGAAGCTGATGTAATCAGTATATATAAAGATTCAGGGAAAACTTGTATTCAGGTGTTTTTTTTTAGATCTAAACAAAATTGGGGTAATCAAGCTTTTTTTCCTAAACATGATCCTGATGAAAAATTAGAAAATATTTTCTCTTCATTTATCTCTCAATTTTATGAAAATAAAACAATACCTAAATTAATTATAACAAACCACAAAATCTCTGAGAAGGATTTACTTCAAATAACTTTTACCAAAAAGGAAGCAAAAGAAGTAGTAATTAAGGAAGCAAATACAAAAGAAGAGATAAGTTTATCTAATCTAGCTAAAAAAAATGCAAAACAAGCTTTAACACAAAAAATTTATGATAGTAAAAGTAATGCAGATTTAATTGAAAAGTTAACTGTAAAGTTTAGACTTAGTCAAAATATAGATCTTATCGAAGTTTACGATAACAGTCATATTCAGGGAACAGATTGTATAGGTGCATTAATTACTTTCGGCAACGAAGGTTTTGAAAAAAAAAGATATAGAAAATTTAATATAAAAGATAATTCTGTAAAAGGGGATGATTACGGAATGTTAAAGGAAGTTTTATTTAGAAGATTTTCAAAAGTTTTAAAAGAAAAATCTGGCGCACTTTCATTGCCTGATCTTGTAATGATAGATGGTGGCAAAGGCCAATATTCAATTTCCAGAGAGCTATTAAATGAACTAGGGCTTCATGACATGCCACTTATTGCAATAGCAAAGGGTAAAAATAGAAATGCTGGTAACGAAACTATTTATCACAAAAACAAGGAATATAAATTTGAAAAAAATGATCCTTTATTATTTTTTATTCAAAGATTAAGGGATGAAGCACATAGATTTGCAATCAGTACTCATAGAGCCAAAAGGAAAAAGGGGTTGAGTAGATCTTTGTTAGATCAAATATCGGGAATAGGAAAACAAAGAAAAAGAGCTTTGTTAAATCATTTTGGATCAGCTAGAGCTGTGGAATCTGCCAGTTTTGATGAATTAAAATCAATAGAAGGAATTGAAGACAATATTGCAAAGAAAATATATAATTACTTTCACGAATAAACTATGAAACTAAAAATACCAAACATTTTAACTATCGGTAGAATAATTATTGTTCCAATTTTTGTTTTAACTTTTTTTCTACCAGGATTATTTGGAGATCTAATACCTTTTTTTTTATTTGTGCTAGCAAGTTTTACCGACTACTTGGATGGTCTGCTGGCTAGAATTTTTAAAGAGGAGTCTAAACTAGGAGAATTGCTTGATCCAATTGCTGATAAGATTTTGGTTTCTGCAGCGCTAATTTTACTAGTAATGAACGAAACAATTAAAAATTATGAGGTTATAGCTGCTATTATTATTTTAACTAGAGAAATCTTAATATCGGGCTTAAGAGAATTTTTAGCTAAAGTAAGTATAGATATGCCAGTAAGTAGCTTAGCTAAATTAAAAACATTTATTCAAATGCTTGCAATTGCTATTTTACTAACAGGTGAAAGTGGAAATAAAATTATTAATTTTGAAGATTATAATGCTCAAAGTATAGGTATTATACTTTTATGGTTTTCAGCTTTTTTAACATTATACACTGGTTATGATTATCTTATTAAGGGAATCGATCACGCAATAAATAAAGATAATAAAGATTAAGCTGCTGACTTTTTTCTGACTAGAGTTTGATAACTTTCATTTAAATCTTTTATCATTTCACAAACTTTAAAATTAAACTTGTCAATTTGTGAAACAGGTGTAACTTCCGCGGCTGTTCCAGTTAAAAAACACCCGTCGAAATTATTCAACTCTTCAGGTTGTATTTTTCTTTCTATGACCTTAATACCTTTTGACTTAGCTATTTCTATTACTGCTCTTCTAGTTATTCCATCCAAAAAAGAATCGGGTATCGGTGTATGTAATTCTCCGTTTTTATTTTTAAAAAAAACGTTTGCTCCTGTAGCCTCTGCTACATTACCTTCATGGTCTAACATTAATGAGTCCGTATAGCCTTCTCTCTCAGCCTCGTGCTTAGATAATGTGCAAATCATATATAGCCCTGCAGCTTTCGTGTCCCACGGAATGGAGTTAGGTGAAGGTCTTCTCCAAGAAGAAATATTTAATCTAATTCCGTTTATCTTTTTCTTTGGATCAAAATACGAACCCCACTCCCATGTGGCGATCGCAACATTAATTTTATTTTTTTGGGCCGAAATTGCCATCATTTCACTTCCTCTCCAAATCACGGGTCTAACATATCCATTTCTCACATTTTGGATATTAACTATTTTTTTACATGCTTCATTTATTTCATTTTGTGTATAAGGAATTTTTATTCCCATTCTTTTTGCAGAATAAAATAGTCTCTCTGTATGCTCTGCCAGTTTAAAGATTTCACCGTCATAAACCCTTTCTCCTTCAAATACACAGCTAGCATAGTGAAGTCCGTGGTTCAAAACATGTATTTTTGCATCTTTCCAATCAACTGCTACACCATTAAACCAAAGTTTACCTGATCTTTTATCGTAAGGTATTGTTTCCATAAAAAAATTTAGATTAAACGATTTTTTAGTTACAAAAAAGTATATTTCTTATTACAATATGTCAATATAACTTACCAATTATGAAAGATTTACTTTATCTTAAAGATGAGCAGATTAAGGACTTTATTCAACTGCTATATTATGCCTACAGAGAAACTTTTGCTGACCCCAAGAATGTATTGGCTAAAAAATTTTTTGGACCAGCTCATCTCCGCGCTTTAAATTTAATAGAACGAAATCCTGGAATAAGTCTTACAGAATTAATTTTTAAGCTAAAAATAACTAAACAAAGTTTAAATAGAGTTTTAAGAGATCTACTAAAGTCTAAAATGATTAAACAAGTGAAAGATGAAGAAGATACCAGAAAAAAAAAATTATATTTAGAGAAAGAAGGATTATTATTTTTTGATAGAGTTTACGAAACACAAAAAAAAAGAATTTTTAACGCCTTAAAAAGTTCTGAACCAGACTCAGTTATCAAATTTAAACAAGTATTAAAAAGAATTATTAATGGATAAAAGTAAAATACATATTTTAGTAGTTGATGATGATGATAGGATTAGAGAATTAATTAAACAATACCTTAAAGATAACAAATATATAGTTTCAACGGCAATAGATTCCTCGTCTGCAAAAATAAAAATTGATCAATTTAAATTTGATATAATTGTTTTAGATGTGATGATGCCCGGGCAAAGTGGTTTTGAATTAACTAAAGAAATTAAAAAAAAAATCAATATACCAATAATACTTTTGACTGCTAAAGGGGAAGTTGAGAATAGAATTAAAGGACTAGAATTAGGGGCAGACGACTATTTGGGTAAACCTTTTGAACCCAAAGAACTATTGTTAAGAATTAAAAATATTATTACAAAAAGTAAAAAAATTAATATAGACAAAATTGTTAACATCGGTAAAGCTAAGATTGATTTAAATAAAATGAGTATTCAACATAAAGAAAAAAATTATAAAATTAATCTCGCAGAGAAAAAAGTTTTAATTGAAATGCTTTCAAATCCAGGACAAACATTTTCAAGATTGCAAATAGCAAAAATATCAAATATTTCTCAAGAGAGATCTATAGATGTTATGATAACTAGATTAAGACAAAAAATTGAAATGGATCCAAAAAATCCTAAATATTTACAAACAATTAGGGGGTCTGGTTATGTTCTCTGGGTTGAATAGTTTTATGAAACTATTATTGCCAAAAGGACTTTTTTATAGGTCTCTAATTATAGTGGCTGCACCAACAATATTACTACAATTAATCATAACGATAGTTTTTTTTGATAGTATCTGGATTAAAGCAAATAAAGGAATGACTCGTTCACTTGTAGCAGAGTTGAAAACTCTTCAAGATATTTACAATAATGATGCTGCAAACCTGGACTATCTAACTGATAGTTTTAAAAATAATTTTAAATTCGAAATTTATGTTAAAAAAGAAAAGTTTCCGAGCGTAAGTGCTGAAAGAAAATTTAGTCCTATAGATAGATCTTTAAGAAGAGAACTTAAGTCAGCTTTTGGAAGTGGAAATTTCTGGTTTAATACTACTAAATATAAAAGTGCTGTTGAAATAAAACTAAAAACAGGAAATGAAACTATCCAAGTCCTTGTTCCAAAAGAAAAAATTACCACTTCATCTATAAGACTTTTTCTTCTTTGGATTACTCTGCCCTCTATAGTTTTAATTTTTATAGCAATTATTTTTTTAAAAAACCAGACAAGACCAATAGTCAATTTAGCAAAGGCTGCAGAAAGATTTGGTAAAGGAGATTATGTTAATGAATTCAGACCTTCAGGAGCCTCTGAAATAAGAAAAGCATCATACGAATTCGATCGAATGGTAAAAAGGATAAACAGACATTTAAATCAAAGATCAGAAATGCTTTCAGGTATAAGTCATGATTTGAGAACACCGCTTACAAGACTAAAACTTCAATTGGCTATGCTAAACCAAAAAGAAATATCTAAGAATATGTCAAAGGATATAGATGAAATGGAAAAAATGCTTAATGACTACTTGCAGTTTGCTAAAACACAAGTTCATGAAGAGTCTCAGGCAATTGATGTCAAAGATTTTATAATTAAATTAGTAGAGAGCTTTAAAAATGATAAAATTCATTTGTTAAATAATGAAAAAATTTTCTTTGTTGGAAGAAAAAATGCTGTCAAAAGATGTTTGAGCAACTTAATTAACAATGGCCTAACTTACGGAAAAAATGTCTATATAAGTTCTAGTAAGACAATGAATAGATTGGTAATTTTAGTTGATGACGATGGACCGGGAATTCCTACTGAACAATACCGGAATGTGTTCAAACCATTTTATAGATTAGATAAAAGTAGAAGTTTAAATAAATCTGGAGTAGGTCTTGGGCTTTCTATATCTGAGGATATAATAAATTCTCATGGAGGAAGTATTCAATTAGGTAAAAGTAATTACAATGGACTGCAAGTAAAGCTATCTCTTCCTTTGTGATTTTTTCTTGCTCTTTAATTTAAGAATTTCTTTTTCTTGTTTTAAAACAATTTTTTTGAGTATTTCGTGCTCCTGTTTAGTAACAAGTTGAAACTTATTGATTAAATCCTCTTTTTTAAATTTAATATTATTCAGAATTTCATTTTTTATGTCTTCGGAAGTTAAAATTCCTTTTTCTAAAAAACTAGATAATAAATTAAGTAATTTTTCTTTATTGTTCATAGTTAATCTTATTTGATAAAAAAACTTATATCAAATATGTTATAAATTAAAAAATGTATATTCATAACCTAAATCCTGTTTTGCTTGATTTTGGAATAATAGAAATCAGGTGGTACTCTTTGGCTTACATATTTGGAATTTTATTAGGGTGGTGGTTGGGAAAAAAACTTTTAATTTTTAAAATTCAATCAAACAATTCCATTGAAATAAAAATATTCGATGATTTAATTTCTTACTTAATTTTAGGAATAATTATAGGAGGAAGAATTGGGTACGTAATTTTTTATAATCTTGGTTTTTATCTCAAAAATCCATTTGATATTTTTAAAATATGGGAAGGGGGTATGTCATTTCATGGTGCTCTTATAGGTGTAATTTTAACAACTTATTATTTCTGTGATAAAAAAAGGCACTCTCTTTTTTTTTTAGATATAATTGCTTGTGTGGCACCTATAGGTTTGTTTTTCGGAAGAATTACGAATTTTATAAATGCAGAACTTTACGGAAAACCATCGGATTTATTCTTTGCAGTTATATTTCCAACAGTGGATAATATTCCTAGGCATCCTTCTCAACTTTATGAAGCTTTTCTTGAAGGAATTGTGCTATTTGTAATACTAATATCAATTTTTTATTCAAAAAAAATAAAAACTGGAACTTGCTCATCTTTATTTTTAATTTTTTATGGATTTTTTAGAATGATCTCAGAATATTTTAGGGAGCCTGATATTCAAGTAGGTTATATTTTTTATCAAATAAGCATGGGTAGTCTTTTAAGTTTTGTAATGGTATTGCTTGGATTAACTTTATTCTTTAAAATTAAAAAAAATGACTTTAATAAGTAAATATTTTAAAAATAAAAAATCTATTCCCATAGACCAATTTTTCGAAGATGTTTTGTATAATGATAAACATGGATATTACTCAAAAAAATTTCCTTTTGGTGAAAAAGGAGATTTTATAACGGCTCCCTCTATATCACCTCTTTTTGGGGAGATGCTTTCAATTTGGATAGTTGCATATTGGGAAAGTTTAAGTAAGCCTAAAAATTTTAATATTGTAGAACTTGGTCCTGGGTCAGGAGTATTATCAAAAATTTTAATTCAGACTTTTAAAGCTTTTCCTGAATTCGATAAGACTTATGGAATTTATCTTTATGAGAAAAGTAAATATTTACAAAAAGTTCAGAAAAAAAATATTAATAGTAAAAAAATAAAGTGGATTAATAATTTTGATAAAATAGAAAAAGGTCCATTACTTTTTTTTGGTAATGAATTTTTTGATGCAATACCTATAAAGCAATTAGTAAGAAAAAAAGGAAATTTGTATGAATATCATGTTTATTTAGATAAAGATAAAAATGTAAAAAAAAAATTAATTAAGGCTTCTTATCACGACATAAATGCATTAAAAAAAATTAATATTTTTAATCATTTAAAATTTATCGAATATCCTAAATTAGGTTTGAACCTTATTGACAAAATGATCTACAAAGTAAAAGAACAAGGTGGCGGTATTTTGCTAATTGATTATGGGTATGTAAAACAGACCGGCATCGACACTCTTCAATCGGTAAAAAGCCATAAAAAAAATAACATATTTTCGAATTTAGGAGAAGCGGACGTCACTTCTTTAGTTAATTTTGAAATTCTAAAAAATTTTTTTATTAAAAAAAAAATTTACGTAGAAAATATTGTCTCACAAAGTTTTTTTTTAAAGAGAACTGGTATATTAGAAAGAGCAGAAATATTAAGTTCAAAAATGAGTTTTAAAGAAAAAGCTGACTTGTTTAACAGGCTAGAAAGGCTTTTAAACTATAAATATATGGGCAGTTTGTTTAAAGTAATTTTTGCTCACAAAAATAAAAGTAAAAGTGTTTTAGGTTTTCAATAATGTTTTACTCTAAACAACTTAAAAAATTTAAAGATATAAAACATTGTTTTTTTTCAAGAAATAATGGTTTTTCTAAAGGTCTGTACTCAAGTCTGAACTGTGGAAAAGGATCCAATGATAAAACACAAAATATAACAAAGAATTTAAAAAAGATATGTGTTGTTATGAAAATTAAATTCAATAATTTGATTTTAATGAATCAAACTCACAGTAATAAAGTAATCATAATTGATAAAAAGAATAAAAATAATAAGATATTTAATTCTGACGCTTTGATAACAAATTTGAAGGATGTGGTTTTGGCAGTACTTACAGCAGACTGCGTTCCAATAATTTTATACGATAAAATTAATAATACTGTTGCTTGTATTCATGCTGGATGGAAAGGAGCGAATAACGGTATTATTGAAAATACATTAGATGCTTTTAAAAGTTTAGAAAAAAGAAATATGATTTATGCCTCGATAGGTCCTTGTATAGGTCGTGACAGTTATGAGGTCGGAAAAGAATTTTATACAAAGTTTATTTCAGAAAAAACTACTAATAAGCAATTTTTTAAGAAAAAAAAGAACAGTAAGTTTTTATTTGATATTAGAGGTTATGTTATCCATAAACTTAAATCGAATGGGGTTAAATATATTGACAATATTGAATTAGATACATTTAAAGATGCTTATAATTTCTATAGTTATAGAAGATCTCAAAAATTAAATGAGCCTGATTATGGAAGATGTATATCAACAATATGTTTGAAAACTTAAAAAAATAATTGTATAAATAGTTATCTTCATGAAGATTTTATCTGGAACTAGCAACCTTGAGCTTAGTAAGGATATCTCTAAGCATCTAAAACTTAAATTAGTTAATACTAATATTAAAAGATTTGCTGATGGAGAAATTTACATAGAAATTAATGAGAATATTAGAGGTAATAGTGTGTTTGTTATTCAATCAACCTCAAACCCTGCAAATGATAACTTAATGGAATTACTTTTAGTGATTGATGCATTAAAAAGATCTTCTGCGAAAAATATTACAGCTGTTATTCCTTATTTCGGTTATGCAAGACAAGATAGAAAAGTAGCTCCAAGAACTTCTATATCTGCTAAGGTTGTTGCTAACTTGATAACGAATGCTGGAGCTAGTAGAGTTGTGACAGTAGATCTTCATGCTGGTCAAATTCAAGGATTTTTTGACATGCCTGTGGACAATCTATTTACTACTCCATTATTTGCAAGATATATAAAAAAAAAATTAAGTAATAAAAAAATAATATGTGTTTCTCCAGATGTTGGTGGTGTTCAAAGAACTCGAGGTCTTGCTACTAGAATAAAGGCTGACCTTGCAATAATAGACAAAAGAAGACCTGCCCCTGGAAAATCTCAAGTGATGAATATAATTGGTAATGTAAAAGGTAAAACTTGTATTATAGTTGATGATATAATTGATAGTGGAGGAACAATTGTTAATGCAGTAGATGCTCTCAAAAAAAGTGGGGCTACAGATGTTTATGTATTTATAACTCATGCTGTGCTCAGTGGAGAGGCTGTAAATAAAATAAAAAAATCAAATATAAAAAAATTGATCATTACTGACTCAATAAATAACTCAAAAAAAATAAAAAATAACAAGAAAATTGAAGTATTATCAATCGCCCCACTTATGGCGGAAGCTATAAAAAGAATAGCAAATTCAAACTCTGTGTCAGATTTGTTCAATTAATACTTGTTTTATTTACTAAGTAGAGTTATATAGCACATCAAAAAAAAAAAATGAATAATTTAAAAGCTATAAAGAGAGAGGCCGCTAGTTCAGGTAAGAATAACAAACTTAGAATGGAAGGATTGATTCCAGCTATACTTTACGGTGGTAAAAACTCAAATACAAAAATTTCAATAGAGAAAAAATCTTTAAACAATATTTTAAATTCTGATACTTTTTTATCAACGGTAATAGAATTAGATGTTGATGGTAAAAAAGAAAAAGTAATACCAAGAGAAGTAGCTTACCATGTGGTTTCTGATGAGCCCATACATATAGATTTTATGAGAATATTATCTGGAACTAAAATCACTTTAGAAATACCAGTTGAATTTAAAAATCATGCAGAAAGTCCTGGGTTAAAAAGAGGTGGAGTGTTAAATATTGTAAGAAGAAAAATTGAATTAAAATGTCCTGCAGACAATATACCTGATAATATTGTGATTGACTTAACAGGTTTAGATATTGGAACAAGTATTAAGATATCTTCTGTAAAATTAGCAGAGGGAGTTGAGCCGACTATTTCAGATAGAGATTTTGTAATCGCAACAGTCGCTGCTCCAACAGTAATTAAAGAACCAGAGAAACCTGCTGAGGCAGAAACAGCTGAAGGGGAAGCTACTCCTGCAGAAGGCGGTGAAGCTACCGCTGAAGCTGCCAAAGACGGGGATGCTGTTAAAAAAGATGAAAAAGGCAAAGAGCAAGGTGGAGATAAAAAACAAGGTGGAGACAGCAAGCAAACTGCCGAAAAAAAAACTCCTGAAAAGAAATAATTGAATATGCTTCTACTAGTGGGATTAGGCAATCCAGGACCTAATAGTGAAAATAATCGCCACAACATTGGCTTTAAAATTATTGATGCTATAAATCAACATTTTAAACTTTCAAAACAAAAACCAAAATTCAAAGGACTTCTTACAACAGGAAATATAGAAGCTCAAAAAGTTTATGCTATTAAACCATTAACTTTTATGAATAACTCTGGGACTGCTATCAAAGAATTAATTGACTATTTTAAAATTGAAGCAAAAGACGTAATTGTTTTTCACGACGATCTCGATATAGATTTTGGAAAGATAAAAACAAAATTTGGTGGAAGTAGTGCTGGTCATAATGGAATTGAGTCTATTGATAAATTTATTGGTAAAGATTATTCGAGGGTGAGAATAGGTATAGGTCATCCAAAAGAGAAAAAAAAGGTAAGTAATCACGTCCTCGAAGACTTTAAGGAAGATGAAGAAGAAAAGATTAAAGAGATAACTGACAATATTGTAAAATCAATTCCAACATTAATCGAAAAAAAAATAGATCTTTTTTCAAGTAAAGTTAATCAAAATCTTAATGGGATTTAAGTGCGGAATAGTTGGTTTACCAAATGTTGGTAAGTCAACATTATTTAATGCTTTAACAGCTTCAAAAAATGCAGAGGCCGCAAATTTCCCCTTTTGCACAATTGATCCTAATATTGGAGTGGTTGACGTGATTGATAAACGATTAGATGAGCTAGCTATTTTATCTAAGTCAAAAAAAAAAATTTACACAAATATTACCTTTGTCGATATTGCTGGACTTGTTAAAGGAGCCTCTAAAGGAGAAGGACTAGGTAATAAATTTCTTTCTCATATTAGAGAGGTGGATGCCATTATTCATTTAGTTAGATGTTTTGACTCTGGTAAGATCACTCATGTAAATTCAGAAATAAATCCATCGAATGACCTAGAAACCATAAAAACAGAAATTTTACTGGCAGATATTGATTTAATTCAAAAAAAATTAGAAAAAGGTAAGAAAAAACTCTTAACTTCAAAGGAAATTGAAATTTTAGAAACAAAATTAAAATCCTTGAATAATGGAGAAGAAATAAAAATTCATAACAAAGATGAAAAAAAAATATTATCACACCTAGGACTATTAAGTGTTAAACCTAAGATTATTGTATGTAATGTTGACGAAGATAGCTTAGAAAAAGGTAACAAATATACCGAAAGTTTAAATCAAAAATATAAATATGAAAAAATTATTAATATATGTGCTGATATAGAAGATCAAATTATGGGTTTAAATAAGGATGAAAGAGAAAATTTTATGAAAGAAATAGGTATGACCAAAACTGGATTAAATCAATTAATTAAAGAAGGGTATGAACTTTTAAATCTTAATACCTTTTTTACTTCTGGCCCTGAAGAAAGTAAAGCATGGACTATAAAGAAAGAAACGTTAGCTCCCAAAGCTGCAAGTGTAATTCATACAGATTTTGAAAAAAACTTCATTCGTGCAGAAGCAATTACTTATGAGCACTTTATAAAATATGGTAGCTCTGAAAAGTGTAAAGAGAACGGTAAATTAAGAGTTGAAGGTAAAGACTATATTGTAAAAGATGGTGATGTACTATTCTTTAGAGTCAATCCTTGACCATATTCGCTTCATGCTCAAATAAACAAGAGTAGATAAAAGTATCAAATAAATTAAAACTTTTATTCCCATTTTGTGCCTAGACTCTAATTCTGGTTCTGCAGCCCAAGTTAAAAATGTAGTAACATCCTTAGCCATTTGGGATTCAGATGCTATAGTACCATCCGTATAATCTACTATACCCTCTGACAAAGGTTTAGACATTTTGATTTTATTTCCACTCATATATTTATTATAGTAAACGCCCTCTTCTAGTTCAAATCCATCTGGTTTTTCTTCGTAGCCCATCAATACTGAATAAATATAATTTGCACCTCCTGCTCTTGCTTTAACAAGGACCGACATATCAGGTGGATAAGCTCCTCCGTTTGCTGCCATAGAGGCGTTCATATTAGGGTAAGGATTTACAAATTTATCAGATGGTCTGCCTGGTCTAGTAAACATTTCTCCTTGGCTATCAGGGCCATCTTCTACTTCAAAACTAGCTGCAATTGCTTTTACTTCTTCAATAGAAAACTCGGGCCCCCCTTCCTCTCCCAGATTTCTAAAACTTAAATATTGCATTGAATGACAAGAAGAACATACCTCTTTATACACTTGATATCCCCTTTGCAAAGAAGATCTATCGAATTTTCCTGTCAAACCTTTAAAACTCCAATCTATTTGCAATGGCTTAACAGTCTCTGAGGAAATAGATGGATTAGTTGATATAAAAATTGCTAATAATACAAATATAAATTTTTTTTTATTAAATTCTATCATTATCTTTCTTCGCTAACGCGGGCTCAGCAGAGCCTGATAATACTGGCTCAGAAATACTCATAGGGATCGGATCAGTTTTTTCTAATAATCCAACTACTGGCATTACTACTAAGAAATGTAAAAAATAATAAATTGTCCCTACTCTTGCACAAATTAAATAAATGCCTTCAGCTGGCATGGCTCCCATATATCCAAGCATTAATACGTCAATAACAAATATCCAATAAAATTGTTTATATATTGGTCTAAATACTGCTGACCTTACTTTTGATGTATCGAGCCAGGGAAGTACGAAAAGAATAAAAATAGCACCAAACATTAATATCACTCCTCCTAATTTATCTGGCACAGATCTTAAAATTGCATAAAATGGTAATAAGTACCATTCAGGAACAATATGCGCAGGAGTTACCATTGGATTAGCTTGAATATAATTATCTGAATGACCTAAAACATTTGGAGCAAAAAAAACAAAACCCGAAAAAATAATCATAAATAATAATAAAGCAAAACAATCTTTAATTGTTATATATGGATGAAATGGAACAGTATCTTTTGAAGGTTTTTTAATATCTATTCCAACAGGATTATTGTTTCCTGGTATGTGTAATGCCCAAATATGCAAAACAACTAAACCTAGAATTAAAAACGGAATTAAATAATGTAAGCTAAAAAATCTGTTAAGTGTAGGATTATCTACCGAATATGCTCCCCACAACCATGTTGTAATACTCTCTCCAACTAAAGGGATGGCACTAAATAAATTTGTTATCACTGTTGCTCCCCAAAAACTCATTTGACCCCATGGCAAGACATAACCCATAAAAGCAGCAGCCATCATTAAAAGGTATATTGCAAGACCAATAATCCAAATTACTTCTCTCGGAGATTTATATGAGCCATAGAATAAAGATCTAAAAATATGAATATACACTGCAAGAAAAAACATGGAGGCGCCGTTACTATGTATATATCTTATTAACCATCCGTAATTAACATCTCTCATTATATGTTCAACACTTGCAAAAGCTAAATCAGCATGAGCAACATAATGCATAGCAAGAACAATTCCTGTGATAATTTGAGTTAGCAAACAAAAAGTTAATATTCCACCAAATGTCCACCAATAATTTAAATTTTTTGGTGTTGGGTAGTCTGTTAAATGAGACGTTAAAGTTAATAATGGTAATCTATCGTTAAACCATTTACCAATTTTAGAACTAGGAACATATTCTTGATCACTCATAATAATTTATCCAATCTTAATCGTATTACTGTCTACAAATTCATACTTAGGAATTTCCATATTTTTCGGTGCAGGACCTTTTCTTATCCTGCCAGAAACATCATAATGTGAACCGTGACAAGGGCAAAACCATCCATTAAAATCACCTTTATCTTTTAAAGGAACGCAACCTAGGTGTGTACAAACTCCGACCATAACCAACCATTCATCTTTACCATCTTTCACTCTCTCCTCATCTTTTTGAGGATCTGGTAAATCATTTAAAGCAACTGATCTAGCTTCACTAATTTCTTCTTGCGTTCTTCTTTTTAAAAAAACTGGTTTTCCTCTCCACAAAACAGTAATCGATTTTCCTGGTTCAACCTGACTTACATCTACTTCTGTAGTTGCAAGTGCTTGTTGCGCTTTATCAGGATTCATTTGATCGATTAAAGGCCAAATAGCTGAGCCCAATCCTACGGCGCCGATTGTATAACTTGCTGTATATAAAAAATCTCTTCTGTTTGTTTTTTTAATTTTTTCACTCATAATAGATATTTATAGTTATTATCATTAAATAAAACTAATTTTTTCAATTTACTAGGGTCAGAATGACACATAAATTTTAGTACAATATTCATAATAGTCTCAAATTTAAAGTATTTAACCTTAATTACATCCTGAAATATTACAGGTTTTTCCTGAGGATATCTCATTAAAATAATCAATAGATTTTAAACTACTAGCCATAAAAGACTTGTAGATATTAAGGTATCCATTTAAGCTTGTAGCTAATTCTTGGCTTTCTTTTTTGAAACCTAGTCTAGTCAAATTTTGCAGCATAACAGAATTTCCGTTAGGTATTGTGTGGTCACTTATATCTATGGGATTTACAAATAAATCGTTAAATTTTATTTTATTTTTTTGAAAAATTTTTTTTTCTTTAATATAAAATTGATCAATTGTTTTTTTACACATTTCAATTGCTTTAATTTTATATTTTGGATTCAGAGTTGCTTCATTTAAGTCTATTAAAGCATTTATAGTGTACGCTAAATCTTCCAAAAAAACCAAATTTTTTGAACTACTATGATATATTTCATCTTTTAAAAAATGAATTTCAATTTGGTTAAAATGAGTTTCAGCTTTTTCTAAAAAATTTTTATTCGGTATCACTGAATGTGCCAAAATCAAAGAGCTTACCCATAAGCAATTCAAATCTAATTGGACTTTATTGTCAAAAAAAGGTTTGTTTTTCGTGTTTCTTATACTCTTTAATTTATTGATTACATCTTCTGGGGGATACGCTTTTTCTTTAAGAATTATTTTTCCCTCCCAATTTCCTGCTGGAAGTACTTCAAAATATTTTTGTATATTTTCAATTTCTTTAATTTCATCGTAGGAAAAAACATAATATTTTCCCTCTTCTCCATCACTGTCTGCATCATAAGAAGATCCTAATAATTTTTTTTCAAAAACAAAAAAATTTTTGTTAATATAATTTATTGTTTGTATAATTTTTTTTTTATAATAATCTTTGTTATCAATTTTTACATACTTTGAGAGTAAAGCAATGAATTGACAATTATCGTAAAGCATCTTTTCAAAATGGGGTATCATCCAATTTTCGTCAACAGCATACCTCGAAATGCCACCTTCAACTTGATCATAAATACCTTGTGAACATAATTTTTGAGCAATAATTTTAACTAGTTCTAGTAGTTTAATATTTTTAGTTTTATTATAAAAGTACATTAAGGTGTCGTACACATTAAAAATTGGAAATTTAGGTGATCCTTTATAGCCTCCTTTTTCATTATCTAAATTTTTAATCATGTTTTCAAGTATCGGCTCTAAATTTTGATTGATTACAGAACTTTTATTTAGTTCTAAACTTTTTTTAATGAGTTGAGACTGCTTAACAATTTCATTTCTTTTTTCGAGATAAACACTTCCAACATTAATTAAAACTTCTTTAAAAGACGGCATGCCATTTTGAGAGGTTTTTGGAAAATATGTCCCTCCCATAAAAGGTACTGCGTTTTCGTCAAGAAACATTGTTAGCGGCCAACCACCGCCTGATTGATTAAAAATTTGATAAGAGTTTTGAAAAATGAAATCAATATCTGGCCTTTCCTCTCTATCTACTTTTATATTAAGAAAATATTTATTCATTAATTCAGCTGTCTCTTTATCTTCAAAACTTTCATGTGCCATGACGTGACACCAGTGGCAACTAGAATAACCAATACTTAAAAGAATAGGTTTTTTTTGTGCTCTTGCCAAACTCAATATTTCTTTAGACCACACTTGCCAATTTACAGGATTATTTTTATGTTGTTGCAAATATGGACTAGGGTCTTTTTCTAAGTTATTTTTCATAAAAAACTAAACTACTTTTTAAATAATTTTTTTTTAATAAAAAAAGATAAAATTAAAATTATTAAAAAACCAATTAAAGGCCAGTATATAGATGGACTTGAAATTACATTTTGATACTTTATCGAGTCATTTTCACCTATCATTTTTTCTATTCCAGAACCTAGTGAATTAATTATAAATACAGTCGGAGTAAGACCAATTAGACTTGCATAAAAATAATTTTTTGTCTTCATATCAAATATAACTGGTAAAATATTCTGAATACAAAAAGGCATACCTCCTCCTCCAACAAATCTAAAAATCATAAAATATATTAATTCATTTATTTTGAATAGTTCTTTATATTTAGATATTTTATTTTCTAGATGAGAAATAATTAGTTCTTTAAAATATAAATTTGCTAAAATATAAAGTAAAGTACACCCAAATGTAAAAGAAAGAACAGATATTATTGTACCATACCATTGTCCAAATATGAATCCTGCTAAAATTGCTAAAGGAGAAGCAAAACCTAGAAGTAAAATCCAAATTATAGAACCAACAAAAAATATTAAAGAAAATAAAATTAAATTGTCATCTTTAAAATCTTTTAAAATTTGACTATTAGATTTTATATATGAGTAGCTAGATAGATCCTTCAAATCTAAGTATGTAAAAAGTAAGTAAAATAAAGCCAAAAAACAAAACAAGTAAATGGCGCCTATTGTTAGTTTTAACTTTTTATTCATAGTGGAATTTAACTGTACATGAGTGCATTTATTAAATATATAACTAAAAATATTTTATGAAAAGAACTTATCAACCAAGTAATTTAGTAAGAAAAAGACGACACGGATTTCGATCTAGGATGGCTACCAAAGGTGGTCGAAAGTTGATTGCTAGAAGAAGAGCAAAAGGCCGTAAAACAATCTCTACATAATTTTCATGGTCAAGCTTGAAAGTTTAAAAAAAAGCAACCATTTCAAACTAGCGCTAAAAGAGAAGAAGTTTCATACGGATTTTTTTTCTATTTTTGCTGCTAAGAACTTCTTTAAATCAAAAGATAAGAAAAATTTAAATATCAGCTTTGTAATGAAAAAAAAAATTGGAAATGCTGTAAAAAGAAACAAGATAAGACGTAGACTTAAAGCCATAGTGATAAAACTAGTAAAAATAAAGGGTGCAATTAATTCTGATTATACATATATAGTTTTTGGTAAATCAAAAGCATATACGGAAAAATATATAACACTTGAAGAAACAATGATTAAATGTTTTAAAAAAATTAAATAATAAATTAAAAAATGTCAAATCCCATACTTCTATTAATAGTACTAATCATAAAAATTTATAAATTTTTAGTTTCACCTTTGCTGGGTAATAATTGTAGATTTTTTCCTACATGTTCAGAGTATTTTATAGAAGCACTCAAAGTACATGGCGTTAAAAAAGGTACATACTTAGGTATAAAAAGAATATTTAGTTGTCATCCTATAAAATTTTTAGGGGGTGACTCGGGATTAGATTTTGTCCCAAACAAAAAGAAAGAAAAAAATGGATAATAAGAATGTTTTTATAGCTATAGCATTATCAATGTCAGTTTTACTTTTTTGGGGAGCTTTTTTTGAAACTCCTCAAAAAGCAGATAAAGATGCGTTAAAAAAAAAGTTACAAACGGAAACTGAAAGTACTCAAAATATTTCTCCAAGTATAAATGAAACTATAGAAGTTAAAAAAATTTCTAGGGAAGAGTCTATAAATGAAAAAAATAGAGTCAAAATTGAAAATAATAATATTATTGGATCTATTTCTTTAAAAGGTGGAGTGTTAGATGATGTTGCTTTCAAAAATCATAAACAAAATTTAAAAGACAAAAAAAATGTAATTTTTTTAAATCCTAAAGAGACAGAAGATGGATTTTTTATTGAGACTGGATGGACCAGTATAGGAAATAAGATAAAAGTACCAAATTTTAATTCTAATTGGAGTGTTATAGGAAATAATTTTCTAACAAAAGATCAAACAGTGACTTTACAGTGGAAAAATGGAAATGGAATTATTTTTAAAAAAATAATTAGCCTTGACGATAAATATTTATTTAAAATTTCTCAAGTAGTAGAAAATAATACAAATTCATCAATAGATTTATATCCTTATGCTCAAATAACTAGAAATAAAATTCCTGATGATATTCAGAATTTTTATATTTCTCACGAAGGATTTATAGGTGTTTTCGATGAAGAATTAAAGGAGGATGATTACGATGATATAGAAGAAAAAAAGATTGTAAGAGAAGCAACCAATGGCTGGCTTGGTATAACTGACAAGTATTGGATGACTGCATTAGTTCCAAAACAAGGAGAGAGTTTTAAATCAACTTTTTTGTATAAAGATGCTTTTAAAGCTAATTATATTTTAAATAGCCCTACTACTGTTAAACCATCTTCTAGTAATTCAAATGACCTAAGGCTTTTTGTGGCAGCAAAAGAAGTTGAAACCATTGATGCTTATGCAGCAAATGAAAATATAGAAAAATTAGACCTTACAATTGATTGGGGATGGTTTTATTTTTTTACAAAGCCCTTGTTTTTTGTAATTGACTATTTATTTAAATTTTCTGGTAATTTTGGAATAGCGATTGTTTTAATAACAATAGCCATTAGACTATTGTTTTTTCCTTTGGCTAATTATTCTTTTAGATCAATGGCTAAAATGAAAGCGTTACAGCCTGAAATGGTAAGATTAAAAGAAGTTCACAAAGAAGATAAAATGAAGCTGCAACAAGAAATGATGGCTTTATATAAAAAAGAGAAAGTAAATCCTGCTTCAGGGTGTTTGCCGGTGCTTATACAAATTCCTTTCTTTTTTGCAATTTATAAAATGTTATTTATCTCTTTAGAAATGAGGCATCAGCCATTTTTTGGTTGGATTCAAGATCTGTCTGCTCAAGATCCAACTTCATTATTTAACGTCTTTGGATTAATTCCTTGGGATCCTCCAAGTTTTCTAATAATAGGTGTTTGGCCAATACTTATGGGTTTATCAATGTGGGTTCAGCAAAAACTTAATCCTGCTCCAGCTGATCCTATTCAAGCTAAAATTTTTGCTTTCTTTCCAATTTTTCTTACCATTATTTTAGCTTCATTCCCTTCAGGACTGGTAGTTTATTGGACAGTAAATAATATTTTAACGATTGCCCAGCAATGGGTAATCATGAAAAAGACAAAGATAAAAACCAATTAAATGTCAGAAGTTAAATCTCTTGAAGAAATCAAAAAATTCTGGCCAACGACAGCGCCTGATATAGAAAATATTTCTAAATATGTTTTAAAATATAAAAATGAATTAATTGTAGTTAAATATGGTGGAAATGTATTAATTGATAGAAATGTATTTAACAACTTCATCGACGATATTTTTATTCTAAACATGTTAGGTCTTTCAATAGTTGTTGTTCATGGTGGCGGTCCAAGGATAGAAAAAGAATTGAAAGATAAAAAAATTCAAACAGAATTTTTAAACGGTTTAAGAGTTACTGATAAAAAAGTGATAAAGATTGTTGAAAATGTTTTAATTGACTTTAATAATGATATTGTAAACTCTTTAAACAAAAAAGGTTCAAAAGCAGTTTCTATTAATTCTAAAATAAATAATGTAATCAGTGTGGTGCCAGATAGACATGAGCTAGGATTTGTTGGCGTCCCAAATAACATAGACACTGATATTATTAAAAATATTATAAATGAAAATCAGATACCCGTAGTAGCGCCACTTGGACTTGATACAAATAATCAAGCTTATAATATAAATGGAGACACTGCTGCAAGTGCAATTGCAAAAAAACTTAAATCAAGAAGACTTTTATTAATGACAAATGTTGAAGGAGTTTATGATGATAAAAAAAATTTAATATCTGAAATCAAACCTTATGATATTGAAAATTTAATGAAATGGAAAATTGTACAAGGTGGTATGATACCTAAAATTCAAAATTGTATAGATGCAGTAGAAAATGGAGTTAGAGGTGTGGTTATATTAGATGGTAGAAAACCTCATTCAATACTTAACGAAATATTTTCTGACCAAGGTGCTGGGACCCTAATAAGAAAATGAAAGAATTAACAAATATAAAATACTGGATATTTGACTTAGATAACACTCTCTATTCAGGAGATACAAAAGTGTTTGATCAAGTAGACAAAAAAATGTCAAAATTTATTTCTGACAAACTTAATGTGAGTATAGAAGAAGCAAAAAAAATACAAAAAAACTATTTTCATGAATATAACACAACTCTGAATGGAATGATAAAAAATCATGAGATTGATGCAGATGAATTTTTAGAGTTTGTTCATGATGTTAACTTAGATTTTTTAAAAGCTGATAAACCCCTGGAGGAAGAAATCTCCAATCTAAAAGGTAAAAAATTTATATTTACCAATGGATCTAAAGCTCATGCAGCTAATGTCACTAAAAGAATTGGAATTGAAAAGCTATTTGATGGTGTGTTTGATATTGTTGAGTCTGAATTTATACCCAAGCCTTCTATTGAGCCCTATAAAAAAATTATAGAAAAATACAAAATTGAGCCACAATATAGTATATTCATTGAAGATATCGCAAGAAATTTAAAACCAGCGCATGAATTAGGAATGAAAACTCTTTGGATTAAAAATGATGAACCTTGGGCAGCTAAATTTTCAGACTCTAATTTTATTAATTACAAAACAGATAATCTTGCTAAATTTTTAAAGGATGTAAATGAACTTAAATGAAATAGAAAAAATAATTAATAAGTCTTTTGAAAATAAAGACAAAATAAATACCAACTCAGAGAAATCTATTATTAATGCAATTAATGAAACTATAGAATTAACTGATCAAGGTATAATAAGAGTAGCAGAGAGAAAAAATGGTTCCTGGGTAGTTAATCAATGGATCAAGAAAGCAATACTCTTAAGTTTCAAAATTAATAAAATGGAAATATTGAGAGGTCCTTACACATCTTGGTACGATAAAGTGCCAGGGAAATCTGTCAGTTGGAAAGAAGAAGATTGGAAGAATGCTGGTTATAGGCATGTTCCCAATGGAGTAGTTAGAAAAGGTTCTTTTATTGCAAAAAATGCTGTTCTGATGCCTTGCTTTGTTAATCTTGGTGCCTACGTCGACGAAGGGACAATGATAGATACTTGGGCATCAGTTGGTTCTTGTGCTCAAGTTGGAAAAAATTGTCATGTATCAGGTGGAGCTGGAATTGGTGGAGTACTTGAACCTTTGCAAGCTGGTCCTGTAATAATTGAAGATAACTGTTTTATTGGAGCACGATCTGAAATTGCTGAAGGAGTTCTCGTAGAAACTGGAGCTGTAATTTCCATGGGTGTTTATATTGGTGCTTCAACTAAAATAGTTGACAGAAACACTGGTGAAGTAACCTACGGTAAAGTTCCAGCATATTCGGTTGTAGTCCCTGGTAGCTTGCCTAATAAAAAAAATCCTAATGGACCCTCTCTTTATTGCGCAGTAATTGTTAAGAAAGTTGATGAAAAAACTAGAAGCAAAACTTCTATAAATGATTTGTTGAGAGATTAATGCAAAACATAGACGAAATAAAATTATCTAAGGAACTCATTCGTTTTCCCAGTGTTACTCCAGTTGATGCAGGAACTATAAATTTTTTAAGTAAAAAATTAAAGTCTCTTGGTTTTAAGTGTAAGATATTAGAATTCAAACACAAAAAAAGTGCTCCAATTAAAAACCTTTACGCAAGATTGGGAGTTACACAACCAAACCTATGTTATGCAGGGCACACTGACGTTGTGCCACCAGGAAACTATAAGGATTGGACAGCTGGTCCCTTTCAACCAATTATAAGAAATAATAGATTAATTGGTCGTGGTGCAAATGATATGAAAAGTTCAATTGCATGTTTTATTTCAGCTGTAAGCAAATATTTAAAAGATAATCCCAAAATCAATGGTTCTATTAGTTTTTTAATTACAGGTGATGAAGAAGGTGTAGCGATTAATGGAACAAAAAAAGTAGTTGAGTATTTAAAAAAAAAGAGAGAGAAAATAAATTTTTGTATAGTTGGAGAGCCGACAAACCCAAAAAAATTAGGAGAAATGATTAAAATAGGTAGAAGAGGAAGCCTTTCTGGAACACTTGAAATAACTGGATCTCAAGGTCATGTAGCCTACCCTCACTTATCAAATAATCCTATAGATACTTTAATGTCTATTTGTAAAAATTTAAAGGAAATGAAGCTTGATAGAGGAAATAAGAATTTTCAACCATCTAATTTAGAAATTACTAGTATAGATGTTGCTAATAAGGCTCATAATGTAATTCCTTCAAGATCTAAAGCTCAATTTAATATAAGATATAACAATATTCACACTGCAAAATCACTAAAAATAAAAATTAATAAATTGATAAAAAAAATCTGTAAAAAAAATAAATGTAATTATAAAATTAACTATGATGTTAGTGGAGATGCATTTCTTACTAAACCAGCAAAAACAATATTTATGGCTAAAAAAATTATTAAAAGAATTACAAAAATAAATCCAAAATTCTCTACCACAGGTGGTACCTCTGATGCAAGATTTATCAAAAGTATTTCTCCGTGCTTAGAGTTTGGATTGGTTAATAAAACGATGCATAAAGTTGATGAGAGTGTATCAATTACAGATTTAAAGCGACTTAAAAAAATTTATTATGAAATTCTAGTAGAGTACTTCAAGTGAAACTTTACAAAATAAAAAAATCAAATATTGACAACAGAGGACTCTACGCAGCAAAAAACATAAAAGCTGGCACTCTGATTATTTATTACAAAGGCAAAATAATTACAAAAAAAGAGACAGAGAGAAACCCTAAATACGATAATGATAAAGCAATCTATCTATTCAATCTCAACAAAAGATACGATTTAGACGGGGATTTTAATTATAATACTGCAAGGTTAATTAATCATTCGTGCAATCCTAATTGTGAAGTTAATGGTAAAGGTCTAAAATTATGGATATTTGCTCTTCGAGATATAAAAAAAGATGAAGAACTTTCATATGATTATGGTTTTGGATACGACGAAAATTATAAGGATTTTATTTGTAAGTGTGGTTCAAAAAATTGTTGTGGTTATATAGTTAGAGAAGGCTCTAGATGGAGAATTAAAAAAAATGCAAAACAAGCACTTAAATAGAACTATTCCAATCACTCTTGCCTCTTTAATACTAATATCTTTTTTTCTAGGTTTTTATTTTGATGAAAACTCAGCTGGAAGTGGAGCCGATACAGCTGAACTGGGTGACCTTGTTAATACCTGGAATAACTTAAAACTATTTTTGAATAATAGCATAATAGATGGTATTCACGCTACCAGTAGCTTAGATCAGACTATTTATAAAAGCAGTAGAACTCCTCTAATATATATTTTTCATAAAGTTTTAAATCCATTCACAGATAATATAGAGAGTTTTAGAACTAGTGTTTTCTTCCTCTCGTTGTTAGGTCCTGTAATTTTTTTCTTATGTTTAAAACAAAAATTTCGATCCACAGAAAATTCCTTTTTAATTTTAATATCTTCACTAATTCTTTTAAGCCCTTATTTTAGAACTTCTGCATTTTGGGGTAATGAAGAAAATTTTGGAATTATATCAGCTTTATTATCTTATTTATTTCTTAAACTCTTTCTAAATGAAAATAAAAGTAGTGTTAAAAAAAAATTATTTTTAGTTTCTACTATCATAATAAGCTCTATGAGTGTTTATTTTGACCATAAATTACTCTTGATCCCAGCAATTTGTTATTTTTATATTTTAACAATTAAAGGACAAATTTCACTAAAAATTTACTCAACATTATTTTATATTATTTGTTCAGTACCTTTTATATATTTAATAATTATATGGGGTAATATAATTCCATCTGGAGATGCCAGTTACAGAGTTGGTCAACTACATTTCACCCATATAGGATTTGCAATTACAATTATTAGTTTTTACTTATTACCTTTAATTTTTTTTTTAAAGGGTAATCCAAAAATATTATTTATTAAATTTTTAGGACACAAAAAGAATATTTATATTTTTTCATTTTCTTTAATTTATATATTAGTGCTTATTATTTTTTTCAATTTACCAACTGATGCAGGAATAGGAAGAGGTTACATATATAAATTATCTAATATAATATTTGATACATCTTTTTTTCAAAAATTATTTATCTATTGCTCAATAATAATAACATGGGGAATATTGATATTTGTAATTAAAAAAAATTTTTTGAATGTCTCGATTACTTTATATTTTTTAATAATTTCTATTTTTACCTGGCCTCTACTTCAAGAATATTTTGACCCTTTAATATTTATTCTGGCGTTTACTTTTTTTAAATTAGATTTAAAGATTGACTATAAAAATTCTTTTTTTATATTTTGTTACATGGTGCTATTTTTAATATGCTGTAATATCTATTACTATAAATTACTTAATTAATCTATAAACTATTGAAATTTTAAAAATCCCAATTAGCATTTTTATAGGGTCAAAAATTATGTTTAGTTTGCTATCATTTTTATGAGTCCAATGAACTGGTAACTCTTTTATTAGAATACTATTTTTTTTTAATAACATCACAACTTCTAAATCATGTTCGAAACCGTTGTTTTTAAGTTTTTTAAAAACTTTTTTTGCCACTCTAGATTTATATAGCTTGTACCCACATTGAGTATCTTTTAAATTTATTCCCAATAGAAGTTTTGAATAAAATCTAAAAATAAATCCTAAAAATTTTCTATGAAATTTATACTCTAGCTTCGACTCTTTAAGTTCTCTAGAACCGAAATAAACTTGATACTTATTTTGTAAATATTTTTTCTTCTTCCATTTAAATATTTGGTCTAGTGGAACTGACATATCTATATCGCTCGTTAGCACCCACTCATACTTTGCTCTAAGTATCCCAGTTCTTAAAGCCTTACCTTTTCCGAAATTTTTTTTTGAATTCAACAACTTAATTGAAAAAAAATTTTTTCTCTTTGTTATAAATTTTTTAACGATTATTGGAGATTTATCGTTACTACCATCATTAACAAATATAATTTCAATTTTTTTTTTTTTATACTTTTTTAAAAAAATATCTATTTCTTTTATGCTTTTTTTAATCCTCTTTTCTTCGTTGAAGAATGGCAAAACTACTGATATTGAGCTTATCATGATAATTATATATTTTATGTTAAATCACTTATATTTTTTTAAAATTTATAATATCATATTAAATTAATTATGATTAATTCAATTTTAAAGCATCCTACTTTATATAGATTATACCAAAAAACTGTGAGAGCAAAAAATAGTGAATATGATTTTTTTAAATTTATTTTTTCCAATTTAAAAAATAAAAAAATTAGAATGCTGGACATTGCGTGTGGTGATAGTTTTATATTAAATTTTATATCTGAATATCTTGATGATTATTTGGGAATTGATCACAGTGATAAATACTTAGCTTTTTCAAAATCTAAATGGAAAAATTTTAATTTTTTAAGTCTCGATCTTAACGATAAAAAAAATATTAAATATTTGAATGAATATAAGCCTAATTTTATTTTTATGAATGGGGTAATACATCACTTAGAAGATGCAACAATATCATCAATAAATTCTTTTATCCATGGACACAAAGATAGCATCTTTTTATCTGTAGATCCTTTGAGACACGAAAATAAGGTTATTAATAAGTTAATGATAAAATTTGATAGAGGAAAATTTATTAGAACCAAAGATGAGTACAGCAATTTAATGTACAACTTTGAAAACATTATTATTGATGATTTCTATAAAATGAGTTTTAAACAAATTTTTCATTATAAAAATATTGACATCTTACAATCTTATAAAGATTGGAAAAATATTAAAAATTAAAATGGATATAACTATTATTTTACCAAATTTTAATAGTGCAAAATATATTGACCAAACAGTAAAATCTATTATTGCACAAACTTATAAAAATTGGAAACTTATAATAGTTGATGATAATTCTGACAATGAAACAAAAAATGTTTTATCAAAATATAAAAAAAATAAAAAAATAAAAATTTTTTGGCTTAAAAAAAATAAAGGACAAGGGTTTTGCAGAAATTTCGCAATTAAAAAATCGAAGTCTACTTTTTTAGCTTTTATAGACTCTGATGATATTTGGAAAAAATCAAAGCTTAAAAAGCAAATTTTTTTTATGTCTAAAAATAACTATGATTTTACTTATACTCGTTACGAAACTTTTTCGGATGTAAATAATAAAATCAACTATATAAATCCTCCAAAAAAACTTAGTTATTTAGGTTTTATAAAAAATACATCTATCGGAACAAGCACAATGATAATTAAAAGAAAGATTGCTAAAAAAATTAAATTTCTGAATACTAAAATATGTGAGGATTATTATTTTAAGTGCAAAGTATTGAAAAAAGTTAAGACTGCTTATTGTCTTAATGATTATCTAACAAAATATAGAATACGAAAAAAATCATTGCAAAGTAATAAAATAAATAATGTTTTAGCTATTTGGAAGATTAATAAGCTATTTAACAAGCTGAATATTTTAGATAACTTTATTTCAATTTTTTCAATATCTTATAATTCTATAAAAAAATACGGCCTGAAATAAATTTAGTAATTTACCTTTTCTAAATAAAGACCATGGGGAGGTGCGACGGGACCACAAAGAGATCTTTTTTTAGCTTTAATAACTTTTTCAAATTTTCTTAAGGTCCATTTGTTTTCACCAACAAGTTTGATACATCCAATCATTGACCTAACTTGTTGTTGAAGAAATGATTGAGATAAAAATGTAATCTCTATTCGATCATTTTTTACCTTTTTAAGATTTGCTTTGTAAATAGTTTTAATTGGAGAACTGGCATTACAAGATGAAGATCTAAATGTTGAAAAATCTTTTCTTCCTCTTAACAGTCTTAAGCCTAATCGCATTTTTGATATATTTAATTTTTTTCTGATATTCCATGCTCTATTTTTCTCAAGAGATAAAGATGAAATACGATTAACTATAATATACTTATATTGTCTTTTTTTTGCGCTATATCTGGCATGAAAATTATTTTTTCTTTTTTTTACATCCAATATAGAAATATTGTACTTTGATAAAAAAAAATTTAACGATTTTAAAAATCTTACCTTATCTTTAATAAGATAATCGGTTCTAAAGTGAGCTGATTGCTCAATAGCATGCACTCCTGCATCAGTTCTTCCAGAGCCAATAATTACAACTTTTTTTCTTATTATCTTTTTTAGAGCCATTTGTATTGCTTCTTGAATAGATTTACCATTTCTTTGAATTTGCCACCCAACAAAATTGCTTCCTACGTACTCTATTAAAATTTGATAAGTATTCATTAAATAATTATTGTTCCTTTTAAGATTTTAGAGCCTGTTAAAAAATCATCTATCAATAATTTTTTTTTTCCTTCTTTTTGAATTTCTAAAATTTCTATAGATTTATCTTTGCAGCCAATTATTAACTTATCTCCAAGGACCTCCCCTACTTTTCCTTTATAATCTGATATTTTTGCTTTCCACACTTTATATCTTAATCCCTTGTGTTCAAACCAGGCTCCAGGTGCAGGATTTAAACTATTTATTTTTGATAGAATTTCAGATGCAGGTTTTGACCATTTAATTCTAGACTCTAATTTACTAATTTTTTTTGCATAAGTTACTTTAGAAACATCTTGATTAATGAATTTAGCTTCCTTTTTTTCAATTTGTTCAATACAATCTAGTATATTTTCTGCGCCTAAATTTGATAATTTTTTACTAAGTAAATCTGATGTAATTTTATTATCTAATTCAACTTCTATTTGTTTCATATAAGGCCCTGAATCTAAGCCCTCTTCTACTTTCATAAAGGATATACCTGACTTAGTATCTTTGTGCATTATAGCTCTTTGAATTGGAGCTGCTCCTCTCCATCTAGGGAGTAAAGAAGCATGAATATTAATAAATAATTTATTTGTTAAATCTAAGTACTTTTTTGGTATAATTTTTCCATAAGCTACAACAACTACAATATTTGACTCTAATAGTTTAAAATTTTCATACTCTTTTTCTGAGTCAAGAAAATCTGGTGTTCTAATTTTAAGATTTAATTTTTTAGCAGTCAGATGGATAGGAGAAGGATTAATTTTTTTTCCTCTAAAAGATCTTTTTGGTCCTTGTGTATAAACACATTCTATTTCATATTTTGATTGTACAAGCTTTTTTAGAGTTTGAACAGAAAACTGGGGTGTTCCCATAAAAACAATTTTTTTTGCCATTAATTTATTGAATTAGACCACTACTCTTTCTAAAGTTTTTTTTTGTTTTGATAATTTTTTAACAATCATATTTTTTTTTAATTTTGATAAATAATCAATAAATAAAATACCATCTAAATGATCTAGTTCGTGTTGTATACACGTTGCCAATAAACCACTTGCCTTTAAATCTTTTGATTCTCCATTATAATCCAAATATTCTAAATGACATTCTGCAGCTCTTTCGATTTCAGCAAATTGTCCTGGTATAGAAAGACACCCTTCTTCATATTTTGTTTTTTCCTTAGATTTAAAAGTAATTTCTGGATTTACTAAATATAAAGGGTTTTTATTCTCTTTATCTTTACTAATATCTATGACTACTACTCTTTTCAAAATACCTATCTGAATAGCAGCTAAGCCTATACCAGGAGCTTCATACATAGTTTGAAGCATATCATCCATAAGTCTTTTTAGATTGTTATCTACCTTTTCAACAGGTGAACATTTTTTCCTAAGTAAAGGATCTGGTTCTATCAAAATTTTACGAATACTCATAAAGAAATTATAATCTAATTATATCCTTAAAGGTAGCACTGTGCTTAAAACTTTATTTCTAAATTTTATAAGTTTTGCTTGATTAAGTATATTAATCATAAAATAAATAGTTTCAGGATCAAGTTCATAAATTTCATCTTCACCGATAATCTCTACAAATTTTAATGCCAGTCTCCCAATTTCATCATTTTTGACTAAACTTATTAAATTGCCTGGAACGCTATAATTTTTTGAAATCTCATTATGGTTAATTTCTTTGGGAATTGAAAATCCATCGACTTCAAGAGACTCTATTAAGGCTAAATCTTTAGCTGAGTAAAAATAATCTCTATTTCTTTTTATTTTTTTATAAATATTGTTCAAGTCTTTTTGAGATTTCTCAAGCGGAGTTCCAATTTCTGTATAAAATCTAATCACTCTTGATCTATGAAGAATTTTATCATCATATTTAATCCTTCCAAGTTTATACTCTTCTTCGGCAACAATATTTCTTTCTACTATTTCTTTAAATGAGTCGGGTATGTTATTTGTATTTAGTTTTTTTAATTCGTCACTCATAAATTTTCTAAAAATATTTGAAATTTTATCTTTTTCAAATAGGTCTTTTAATAAGTCTAAATATATTATTTTATTCTCTACACTATCTGTTAAGAGATATTTTTGAAAAATTAATGCCCTAGACTCTATCCCATCAAGAGATTTATAAACTCCTTCAGCATTAATTAGTGTATTTAAATCAAAAGAAAATTTTTTATAAATTTCAAATATTTTTAATTTGTCAAATGTATTATCATTTGCAGCAATTTCTAAAGTTTTAATTTTTTCTTTATTTTCAAAGTCTTCTACTTCAAGTAAGTTCGCTGCGTTAAGATACTCCCATATAAACCTGTCAGTTTTATTTGTTGGTTCATAATTAAAATTTTCAGTTGTAATAGATGATAAATAAAAATTTAATAAATTTTTATCATTAATTTTATTGTCAGTCTTTTCACTTATACCTAATAGAAAATTAATTTTATTATCAAAAAATTTATCTGAAAGTTTTTGTTCTTTAAGTAAATCATACACTAATTGTGCTTCATTTATTTTGTTATTAAAGATCAAACAATAAATTTTAAACTTTTCTAAATAAGGGTCTTTAATTTCTTTACTAATAAATTCAGATTTTTTACATCCTTCACTTAAATTTGCTTTTGCTATATTTCTATCAACCAAATATTGAATCACCTCTTGCTTTGCCCTAAATTCTTTATTTTTATTTAAAAACTCTTCTAGCAAAATATCTTTATCATTTTTAATTAGCCATCTTATTTTTAAATCTAAAAATTCTTCTTCATTAATATTTTCTGCTGGTGCATAAGAATGTGTCATTATAATATTTATAAATAACTCTTCTGCAGTTTTAGATAAATTGATTTTGTCTATTCTTTTAAAGATATCTTTAATATCTTTTCCGTTTGAATTATTCCACATTGTTAATTTTAAATCATTTTTTTCAGGATCTATAGTTCCAAACGGAATAATTTCTTTTTCTAGGCCATTCAAACTTTCAGTAATTTCAAAATCTTTATTAATAGTCTTAATCTCATTTGAGCCCTGATTTATTATATTTGATTGATCTTCCTGACTCGATATAATATTTTCAGTTTCAGAATTATTATTTTTTTTCCAAATATCAACTGTTTCCTCCGCAAAAGGTTTTTCTTGGGGAAAAAATAAAAAAATAAATAAATAAATTATTTTATTTAAGTTTTTTAATTTCATTAGTAATATCTTTTTTAATTGCTTTTTTTGGAGAAGGAAAATTAACTTTATCTATTAAAAATAAAGCTAAGACAGCTAATAAACATACTGCAATCAATTTAATCAATACTGTCTTGAATGAAGATTTAGATGTGTTGTACGGATTCAATTTAAGTTGCATAGTTAAAAAATATATTTAAACTCAATAAATAAGACAAATTTGTGATAAATCAAATTATAAATTAGGAATTATTTGAAAAAAAACCTTATTTTAACTGGAATGATGGGTGTTGGAAAATCAACCCTAGGTAAAGCTTTGTCCACTAAGCTGAAAATGAATTTTTTTGATACAGATGCTGAAATTGAAAAAAGTGAATCAGAAACAATAGAGGCTATATTCAAAAAAAAAGGTGAGAATTATTTTAGAATAATAGAAAAAAAAATTTGCTCAAAATTAATAAAAAAACCAAATTCTATAATTGCACTAGGGGGAGGTTCATTTATGCATGAAGAGTTAAGGAATATTATGTTAGAAACTTGTGTTACTTTTTGGCTAGAACTTGATTTGAATAATTTAAAAGATAGATTAAAAATTTCAAAAAAAAGACCACTACTAAATAAAAAAAACATTGAAAAAAAAATTGAGTCTATTTATCTACAAAGAAAAGAAGTATATAATTTAGCTCATTATAAAATTACATGCACAAATAAGGACAGAGAAGAAATATTAAAAGAAATATTAAAAATTTATGAAAACAACTGAAATTAGGGTAAAAAACATTGGTTCTAATTATTCTATAGTGATAGGAGAAAATATTTTAGGAATTTTATCAAAAAGAATAAAATATCTATGTCCAAAAGCGCAAAAAATAGCAATTATTGTAGACAAAAAAATTCCAAAAAAATTCTTAATAAAGATGAAGGGTGTATTAAAATCTTTTGATATTTTTATTTTTGAATACCATACTAGCGAAAAAACAAAATCATTCTATGAAGTAAACAAACTTGTAGAAAAGTGTTTAGAAAAAAATTTTAATAGATCTGATGTTGTAATAGCTTTTGGTGGTGGTGTGTTGGGAGATTTTTCCGCTTTTGTTGCAAGTTTAATTAAAAGAGGAACTAATTTTATAAATATACCATCAACTTTATTAGCTCAGGTCGACTCTGCTGTCGGAGGTAAAACAGGTGTTAATTCTAAACACGGGAAAAATTTAATTGGTACTTTTTATCAACCAAAATTAGTAATTTGTGATGTCTCCTTACTTCGTAGTTTGCCCAAAAGAGAGATGACTTGCGGTTATGCTGAAATTTTAAAACATTCAATTATATCAGACAAAATTTTTTTTAAGTGGCTTAAAGTTAATACAAAAAATTTATTAAATATGAAGAGTTCAAAACTTTTGAAGTCAGCAATTTATAAAAGTTGTAAAATAAAATTAAGTTTTGTTAATCGAGATATTAAAGAAAAAAATGTAAGAATGATACTTAATTTTGGTCATACATTTGCGCACGCTATAGAAGCTATAAATAAATTTTCTAAAAAAATTAATCATGGAGAAGCTGTTTTAATCGGTATGATGATAGCTTTAAAAATCTCTTTAATAAAAAGAATTTGTACATTGAAGACTTATAAAGAAATTAAAGAAATTTATGATAAAAACTATTTAAATTATGACTCAGAATTTATTAATAAAAAATTAAAATTTAAAAAACTTATCAAATATATGTTAAGTGATAAAAAAAATAATGATAAAAAAATTAATTTGATTCTCCTTAAACGAATTGGGGTTACGACTACTCCGGGATCAAATAAAGTTACAGAGAAAGAACTCTTAAATATTTATCCTAAAATTATTTGATTTTTATCTGCAATGCATGTATTTTGAATTTCAGTTCGTCTTTAAGTATGTTCATAATCATTCTTTGAGCACTTAATCTGGTTAAAGACCTCAGATATTTAGAATGAATTTCCAAAGATATGTGGAATTTATTTTTGTCAAAAAACTTATGTTTACTATGTTTGAGTGAGTCGTCCGTAATTTTTATTTTTTCAACATCTAAATTTTTTTTAATTTTATTTTCAATTTCTAATAAAAAATTCTTCATAAAAATCTATTTTACTATATATATTATACTTTGATATGAAAATTATATGTGATTGGGATAACTGCAATAAAGTAGGAAGTTATAAAGCTCCTTGCGAAAAAGATAATAGCAAAAAATATAGATTACTTTGTCTTGATCATGTGAAGATTTTTAACAAAAAATGGAATTATTTTTCTGATATGACCGATCAAGAAATTGAATATTTTATAAAGTCAGATTTAACTTGGCATAAGTCAACAAAGAGTTTTGGTTCCTCAGAAAATTTCTTTAATATACTATGGAATAACGCCTTGGAGGATAAATTGAATATCTTTGAGTCCTCCAATTACAAAGAATTTAAAAAGATCAATTTAAATAAGACTGATCGAGATGCTTTCGATATTTTGAATTTAAAATATGACGCAAAATGGGAAGAAATTCACAAACAATTTAAAAACCTTGTAAAGAAATATCATCCTGATAAAAACCTTGGTAGTAAAAAATTTGAGGATAAATTAAAAAAAATTACTTTAGCTTATAGTCAATTAAAAATGAAAATAGGAAAAAAATAATGAGTACAAACTTATTTGATCAAAAACCTGACATAAAAATCTCAGTAAAACAAACATTTGGTTTAGATACAAAAATGGAAATTGATGCATTTGCAAAAAAAAATGAATATGTTCCTAAGATTGATCAAGATTATAAATTCGATAGAGACACAACTCTTGCAATTCTATCTGGCTTTGCTTTTAATAAGAGAGTTTTAATACAAGGCTATCATGGGACTGGGAAATCAACTCATATCGAGCAAGTAGCTGCTAGACTAAATTGGCCTTGTGTAAGAGTAAATCTTGATAGTCATATAAGTCGAATAGATCTTATTGGCAAAGATGCGATTGTTCTTAAAGAAGGTAAACAAATAACTGAATTTAAAGAGGGTATTTTACCTTGGTCTATTCAAAACCCGGTTGCGTTAGTTTTTGATGAATATGACGCTGGAAGACCAGACGTAATGTTTGTAATTCAAAGAATTTTAGAAAGTGAAGGTAATTTTACTCTATTAGATAAGAATAAAGTTATTGAACAGCATGATTATTTTAGAATGTTTGCTACTACGAATACTGTTGGCCTTGGAGATACATCGGGACTTTACCATGGAACACAACAAATAAATCAAGGTCAAATGGATAGATGGAATATTGTTTCAACTTTAAATTATCTTTCTTTTGAAAAGGAATTAGAAATAATTCTTTCCAAAAATAAATCTTTTGACAATAAAGAGGGTATAGAAAAAGTTTCTAATATGATTAAAGTTGCAGATTTATCAAGAAAAGGTTTTATGAATGGAGATATCTCTACTGTAATGAGTCCTAGAACCGTTTTACATTGGGCTGAGAATTCAAATATTTTTAAAGATACTGGATATGCATTTAGAGTAACATTTCTAAACAAATGTGATGAAATAGAGAAAAAAATAATTTCAGAGTACTATCAAAGATGCTTCGGTGAAGATTTACCTGAGTCTTCAGTTAATGTTTCTATTTCATAAAATAAAAAATGGAAAAAAAAGAAGACTTTTTAGAAAATTTTAAAACTGCTATTGCTTCTACGGTAAAATCTATATCGAATATCGAAAATATTGAAGTGGTATTTGGAAATCAAAGTAGTTCTTCTGAGAAAAAAACTGTTAAATTACCAGAGATCAAGAATACAGATAATGAAATCAATTATACCAAAGTTAGGGCTTTAGCTGATTCTGAGGCACTTAAAATTAGATTTAGTAATTTGGAAATATTTAAATTAAACGAACCAGAGGGTAAAGTTTCAAAAAAACTATATTCAATAGCCGAAAAAATCAGATACGAAAAACTTGGTTCATTAGAATTTAAAGGGATAAAAAAAAATATACACAGTTTTTATAAAAATAAACTGGAAAAGTTAGATTTTAATAAAGATGAAAATAAAATATTTGAAGCATTTGAGAATTATCTAAGAATTAATATTTTAGAAATAGAAAATAATATAAAAGCCTCAAAAGAACTAAGCTCATATAAAAAAAGTATAGATATCAAATTAAAGAAAAGCCTTAAAAAACTCAATCAAAATATAGAAGATCAACTAAAATTTAATTCAATAATATCAAGCTTAATAGCTGAAATGGACATTGAGGAAGACTTAACCGAACAAAAACAACACTCGGAAAATCAAAAAGAAGAAAATAGTAACAAAAAAGAAGAAATACAACAAAAGACAAGCGAAAAAGAAAAAGAAAATCAAGAGATGTCAATTGAAACAGGTACTCCAGATATTGATAATTATGCTGATGAAAATGATAATGAATCTAATGTCCATGAAATCGAAGACAATAGTAATGTAAATCAAAAAAGAAAAAAAATTCAAAATCAATTTGGTGATAAGAAGTATAAATTATATACAGAGGAATTTGATGAAATAATTAAAGCGGAAGAGTTAGAAACTGAACATGAATTGAATAGATTAAGACAAGTATTGGACCAACAATTATTACAATTAAAAAGCTTTATTTCAAAATTGGCTAATAAACTACAAAGAAAGCTTTTAGCAATCCAAAATAGATCATGGGATTTTGATTTAGAAGAGGGAATATTAGACACATCAAGACTAACAAGAATAATTATGGACCCATTCAACTCTCTTTCATTTAAAAAAGAAAAAGATACAGAATTTAAAGACACTCTTGTAACAATATTAATTGACAATTCGGGATCTATGAGAGGTAAGCCAATTTCAGTTGCAGCTATTTGCGCTGATATCTTATCACGAACTCTTGAAAGATGTTCTGTCAAAGTGGAAATTTTAGGTTTTACAACTAAACACTGGAAGGGAGGTAGTTGCAGGGAAAAATGGATGAATAATGGAAAGCCTAATCATCCAGGAAGATTAAATGATTTAAGGCATATTATTTATAAGTCTGCAGATACTCCTTGGCGTCAATCTAAAAATAATATTGGACTTATGTTAAAAGAAGGTTTGCTTAAAGAGAATATTGATGGAGAAGCTTTAAAATGGGCCTACAACAAAATGCAAAAAAGAAAAGAGGAAAGAAAAATTCTTATGGTAATTTCAGATGGAGCACCAGTAGACGACTCTACGCTTTCTACAAACTCAACAGACTATTTAGAAGAAAATTTAAAGAATGTTGTTAAATGGATAGAGAAAAATTCAAAAATTGAACTTTTGGCTATTGGTATTGGTCATGATGTTACAAGGTATTACGATAGAGCTGTCAAAATTGCTGACGTTCAAGATCTTGGTGATGTAATGATAAATCAACTAACTGATTTATTTGCGGTCAAATCAAAAAATAAAACAATTCATTAATTTATTTTATAAGATATTTCTTTATTTGAAAGTTCTTTAATTTTTATAATCATTATTCTAAAAGGTATTAACATAGTAAATGCCATGAGTAATTTTATAAAAAAATCTCCGAGCGCTAATGTAGTCCAAGGAATGCCAGTTTTATAGAAAGAAATTGAAAAAAATAAATAGGTGTCCAATAAAGAACCAACGATAGAAGAAATTAAAGGAGCATAATACCACTTTATATTTTGTCTTAGTTTGTCAAAAATATTTACATCTACTAATTGTGCAATAAGAAAAGCAAAACCAGATCCAACAGCAATTCTAATTGATATAAGGTCAGAAAAATTTGTTGAAATTAATAGAGTAAGAATAACTCCTATAAAAAAACCTAGATAAACAATTTTTTTTGCAATTTGTTTTCCATAGGCTCTATTAGCTAAGTCTGTTATTAAAAAGGTAATAGGATAACTAAACGCACCGTAAGTAAGAAACTCTTGCATGCCGTAATATTTTACAGGGAATTGCACTAAATAATTAGACAAAATGACTACTATACCCATAGTGATAGCTAAAAAAATAAGCAGTGAAGGTTTTTTGGTCATTTGAAGTTAAGCTCTACTTGATAAGGATGCTTTTATTTTTTTTACTTTTTTAGAGAGATTTTTTAATTTCGCAGTCTTAAGAAATTTATCTAAACCGCCTTTATAATCTACTGTACGCAATGCTGCGTTGGTCACATTTAATTTTATATTTTTTTTTAAAATATCACTTTTAAAATTAACTTTCTTTAAATTTGGTAAAAACTTTCTCTTAGTCTTATTGTTAGAATGACTAACGTTATGACCTTTTAATGGTGACACACCTGTGAGTTCGCATTTTTTTGACATAATAATTTACTCATGTTGTATAATTCCTCTTGAATAGATGGTCAAGCATTAATTCCTACTGCATCACTTATCCTTATTATCTTTTCTCTTTTCATAATTGAAATTAAGTCTTTTTTGATTTCAGAAACTATACCAGGACCTTTATAAACCATTCCAGTATAAAGTTGAATAGCTGTGGCTCCTGATATTATTTTTCTAAAAGCACTTTCACCCGAGTCAACTCCTCCAACACCAATAATTGGAATTCTTTTCTTTGTTTCTTTATAGAAATTTTTAATCATTTTAGTTGAGAGATTTTGTATCGGAACCCCGGATAAACCTCCTATTTCATTTTTTTTTACATCTAATAATTCTTCTCTATTTTTGTCCGAGGTATTTGAAACTATTATTCCTTCAATATTAAACTTGAATATTAATTCAATAATATTACTGATTTCGTTATTTTCTATATCCGGTGAAAGTTTAATAAATAATGGTTTTTTAATTTTTTCCTTTTTTTTTAAATCATTTAAACGCTTTAACAATAACATTAAGGGATCTTTATTGTGTAGATCTCTAAGACCTTTTGTGTTTGGTGAAGAAATATTTATCGTCAAATAATTAGCCTCTTTATGCAGTTGAGATAAACAGAGGATAAAATCGTCAATTTTATTTTCAGTATTTTTATTGGGTCCAATATTAATCCCTATAACTCCTTTGGGAGTATTTCTGCTTATTCGATTTAATACTGTTTCAGCCCCATCATTATTAAATCCCAACCTATTTATCATTGCTTTATCTTTTTCTAATCTAAAGACCCTAGGCTTTAGATTTCCTAGCTGCTTTTTAGGGGTTACTGTTCCAACTTCTATAAATCCGAAACCAAATTTAAATAAAGAGTTATAAACTTCGGCACTTTTGTCAAATCCCGCAGCTAAACCTATTGGATTTTTTATATTACTTCCAAATAAATGAGTTTCTAGGATTTCTTCTCCCTCTACTTTAAAAAAAGTCTCAGGTATAATATTAAATTTTAAAGATTTAATTACCAAATCATGAGCTACTTCTGGATCTAAACTAAATATATAAGGTCTTAATATATTAAACATTTTAAGTATTGGTTTTCTTATCTATCAATTTAATTGTTTCTGTAATGCCAAAAAAACTTATGAAATATCCCATTCTAGGGCCATCTTTTTCCCCAAATATCACTTCATAAATTAAAATAAACCAATCTCTTAGATTTTTTTCATAACCATTTTCTTTTCCTGCTGAGTATACAATTGTTTGAATATCTTCTGGCTTAGCGTTTTGTGGAATTGTTTTAATCTTTTCAATCAAATTATTTAAAGCTTTTTTTTCTGCTTGATTAGGTGATTTAAATTTTTTATTAGGCTCTACCTTGTCTTTAAAATAATTGATCGCATATTTCGTTAAATTATTTAATATTGGTGAGTTATCAGGATTAATATCTTTATGAAATCTATTGATAAATTTCCAAAGAATTTTTTGATTATCTGCATTACTTGAACCAACTAAATTTAATAACATTGAAAATGGCATTACAATTTTTTCTTTGGGTGGTTCCCCATTATGAATATGCCAGACTGGATTTAATAATTTATCATTTTCTTTCTGATTGGGATATTTTTCTATTAAACTTAAGTACTCATCTACAGTTTTAGGAACAACCTCTGAGTATAATTTTTTAGCTCTTTTAGGATTTGAGTACATATACAATGATAAACTTTCTGGAGAAGCGTATCTTAACCATTGTTCAATTGAAATTCCATTGCCCTTTGATTTAGAAATTTTTTCTCCTTTTTCATCCAAAAATAATTCGTAGGCAAAACCATTGGGCGGTGTTTTTCCTAATACTCTACAAACCTTATTTGATAAAATTGCACTTTCCGTCAAATCTTTACCATACATTTCAAAATCAACATCAAATGTAAACCAGCGCATTGCCCAATCTACCTTCCATTGTAACTTGCAACTACCGTTTAAAATTTTAATTTCTAATTTTTTACCGTTGTTATCAAAGATGACTTTTCCTGTTTTTTTGTCTAACTCTATTAATGGAATTTCTAAAACTTTATTTGTTTCAGGACAAATAGGTAAGAAAGGACTGTAAGTTTTTCTTCTTTCTTCTCTCAAAGTAGGTAAAATAATTTCCATTATTTCATCATACTTTTCTAAAACTCTCATTAAAGAATTATTGAAAACACCATTTTTATAATTTTCAGTCGAACTTTTAAAATTAAAATTAAATCCAAATTTTTTTAAAAATTCTTTAAGAAGCTCATTATTATGTTCACCAAAACTTTTATTTTTTTTGAAAGGATCAGGAATACTGGTTAGAGGTTTTCCTAAATTCTCATGTAAGACTCTATCATTTGGAATGTTTTCGGGTACTTTTCTTAAACCATCCATGTCATCTGAAAATGTAATAAGTTCAGTTTCTATTTCTTTTATGTGTTGTAATGCATTGATCATCATGCTGGTTCTAGCTACCTCTCCAAAAGTTCCTATATGAGGCAATCCACTGGGGCCATATCCAGTTTGAAAAATTATTTTATTTTTTGTTTTTATTTGTTCCTTCCTGTCTTTAAGAAGCTTTCTAATCTCAACAAAAGGCCAGGAAGAAGTTGATTGAATTAAGACTTGATCAAGCATAAAAATGGTTTATTAAATTTTATATATAAAATACAGTTATAAATACAAGATATTAAGTTGAATTTTCTAACTATTTAAATAATCTAAACCTATATGGCAGTTAACAAAACAGTTTTTTTTATAATCGGCATTCTTTTAGTGGTTCTAGGTATATTTATGATCCCACCTTATATAATGCAATTGATTTACCATGAAGATAGTCATAGTTTTTTGTCATCTTCGTTTATTACAATATTCATTGGTATTTTATTTATTTTAACTAATATAGAAGAAGAATTTAGATTGAATTTACAACAAACCTTTTTATTTTCTACTCTAGCGTGGCTTACAGTAGCTATTTTTGGAAGTTTGCCTTTTTTACTTTCTACACTTAATTTTTCATTGAGTGACGCTTTTTTTGAAAGTATGTCTGGTATTACGACAACTGGCTCTACAGTGATTTTAGATTTAGACGGATCTCCCAAAAGTATTTTGCTTTGGCGGGCAATAATGCAATGGTTAGGGGGTATTGGAATTATTGTAATGGCAATAACAGTTTTACCGCTTTTGAAGGTTGGTGGAATGCAATTGTTTAAAATGGAAGGCTCAGATAATACTGAAAAAATTTTACCAAGAACTATTGAAGTAGCAGCAATTATAATTTCTACTTATCTTACTTTAACATTTTTGTGTGCTTTATTTTATTGGATATTTGGTATGAATACTTTTGATAGTGTGGCCCATTCGATGACTACGATTGCTACAGGTGGTTTTTCTACACATAATGACTCGATAGGTTTTTTCTCAAGCTCAGGAATAGAGTTAATAAGCACTATTTTTATAATTTTAGGTAGCATACCTTTTTTATCATACTTAAAATTTGTTAAAGGTAATAAAAAAATTTTTTTTCAAGATATCCAGATTAAAGGTTTAATTTACTTATTGTTAATTTCAATCTTTGTAATTTTTATGTATTTGATTCTTATCAATCATGAAAGTTCTTTAATAGATAAAATAAGAATAGCATCATTTAACGTTGTTTCTATTTTGTCTGGAACAGGTTATGTTACGGATGATTTTGGTCTTTGGGGAAAATTTTCTTTAATATTTTTTTTATTTCTTATGTTTATAGGTGGTTGCGCAGGTTCTACTACGTGTGGAATAAAAATATTTAGGTTGCAAATGTTATTCATATATTTAAGAAATCAAATCAAAAAATTAGTATATCCAAATAGTGTTTTTATTGTAAAATATAATAATCAAAAAATATCTGATAATTTTATTAACTCTGTAATAGTATTTATTTTTTCTTATTTATTTCTATTTATGTTTTTGTCTATTTTGCTCTCTATCACTGGCATGGATTTTTTATCTTCAATTTCTGGAGCCGCTACTTCAATATCTAATGTCGGACCAGGGCTTGGAGAGATGATAGGTCCTAACGGAAATTTTAAAGAAGTTTCAGATGTTTCAAAATGGCTACTATCATTTGGTATGCTTCTCGGAAGATTAGAACTATTTGCAGTCCTTGTGCTATTTTTTCCCTCTTTTTGGAAAGGATAAAAAAATTATAAATGAATAAATCAAATCATAATGTAAAGAATTTTTTTTTAGATCCTAAATCAATTAGAATGTTGTTTTTAGGTTTTTCCTCTGGTTTACCTATTCTCCTTGTTTTTTCTACTTTATCAGTGTGGCTTGTAAAAGCTGGAGTTAATAGAGGGATGGTAACTATGTTTAGTTGGGCGGGACTAGCTTACTCTTTTAAGTTTATATGGACTCCAATTGTAGATCATTTAAAGTTACCTTTTAATAAAATAGGTCATAGAAAGAGCTGGCTTTTATTAGCTCAAGGTTTAGTAATTTTGAGTTTAATTTTTATTTCTTTTACCGATCCATCTAAATCATTATTTTATACTGCAATAGGTGCCGTTTTAATTGCTTTTTCGAGTGCAACTCAAGACATAATAGTAGATGCTTTTAGGATTGAGTCAGCGCCTCAAAAACTGCAAGGAGCTTTGTCTTCAATGTATATAGCTGGCTACAGGATAGCTATGCTAATTGCGGGTGCAGGCAGTTTATACTTAGCAGCATTTTTTGGAACTGAAAATTACGATGTAAGAGTATGGCAAAATGTTTATTTGATAATGGCTTCTTTAATGTTGATTGGTGTTTTTACCACATTTTTTTCTCCCGAACCAAAAATTAAAAGAAAAAAATTATTATTTAATTTTAATGATCAATTAAAGTTTTTATTTTCATTTTTAATAGCTATTTTATTTTTTATCTTAATATACTCCTTGTTGGACAATCCTTTTACCAACGAAAAACCTCTTGAAAAATTTTTATACGCAGTTATGAGATTAATTATTTCTTTTACTAGTTCAGCCTTAGCAATATATTTTTTAGTATCATTAAAATTAATTCCAAAAAAATCAGCTTTTAATGCCTATACTAAACCTATATTAGATTTCATAAATAGATATGGAAAAAGCGCTGTATTTATTCTACTTTTAATTGGTTTATATAGAATATCAGATGTTGTTATGGGCGTAGTTGCGAATATTTTTTATCTTGAAAAAGGGTTTAATATTAAAGAGATAGCAACCTATTCGAAATTTTTTGGGGTTTTTGCTACTATTTTTGGAGGAATAATAGGAGGATATTCAGCAATTAAATTTGGCACAATCAGATGTTTATTTTTTGGAGCATTGATAGCAGCAGCAAGTAACTTGCTTTTCTCTTGGCTTGCCATATCTGAGCCATCAATAAATTTCCTAATAATTGTCATTACTGCAGATAATATCTCGAGTGGTTTTGCTGGAGCTGCTTTTGTAGTTTATTTATCAGCTTTAACCTCTATTAAGTTTACAGCTACTCAATATGCTCTTTTTAGCTCAATTATGTTAATGCTTCCTAAGGTTCTTGCCGGATATTCTGGTTCAATAGTTGATCAAATTGGTTATGCCAATTTTTATATTTTTACTGCTATTATCGGTATACCAGTGTTATTTTTGATATTATGGATTGCCAAAATAGCTCCTGTTAAAGAATAGTATAAATTATGCCAGAGTATTACTTAAATAATTATAGTGAAATAAACATTTACAAGAAAATGTCCTCAAGCTCTGAAATTGTAACTCAAATGATTTATGGGGATGGCTTTTCAATAATTAATAAAAAAGGAAATTGGTTGAAAATTAGAATTAAAGATGATGGCTATATTGGTTACATAAAAAAAAAGAATTTTCCCTTCTATATTAGGCCAACTCATAAAGTATTCAAATTGTTTGCAAATGTATTTAGATTTCCTAATAAAAGAAAAAAAGTTGATATGCTTACGTATGGATCAAAGATTAGAGTTAAAGAAAAGAAATCTAATTTTGTTAAATTTGATAATAAATGGATTGAAAAAAAAAATATAAAACCAATAAATTATTTAAATAAGGATGTTTTTTCTAATCTAAAAATTTTTAAAAATATTAGATATAAATGGGGTGGAAAATCTTTTAGAGGTCTTGATTGCTCTGCTCTTGTTCAAGTTTTTATGAATTTTAATAAAAGATACTGTCCAAGAGATGCTAAAGATCAAGTTAGATATTTTAAAAAAAATATAAACAAAAACAATATAAAAAAAAATGATATAATCTTTTGGAAAGGGCATGTCGCTATAGCACTTTCCAAAAAAAAACTAATACATGCTTACGGCCCAATGAAAAAAACTGTCGTAATGGGTATTGATCAAACTATTGATAGAATAAAACGAACAGCAAATTTAAAAGTAATAGGTATAAAAAGATTATAAAAGCAAAGGCAACGTCAGTCTCCTTCCGTTGCCCTTAAGATATTTATAAAAGATTCGTTTTAAAAAATTAAGACTCTTTTAAGTTGTATGTGGATACTTTTATGGCGGAGAGAAAGGGATTCGAACCCTTGATACGATTGCTCGTATACACGCTTTCCAAGCGTGCGCCTTCAACCACTCGGCCACCTCTCCTAATTAAAGCTATCAATATATTTTACAAATTTATCTATAAATTCTTTATTAGTTGGAAGTTTGTTTTTTTTCATATCTTTTTGAATTTTTTTATAATTTTTTTTAATATTATTTAGAGTTCCAAAAAAATTAATAAAATTTCTTTTAGAAACGAAAATTCCCTTTTTATTACCTATAATATGTTGAATATCTTCAAATACAATTACAGGTCTTCTTCTAGCTAAAGCTTCAAGAACAACCATAGGATGACCTTCGGTATATGAGGGCAAAACAAAAATATTATGATCGTCGTAATATTTAATTAATTTTAATTTACTACTCTGATTTGGAAGAATTTTAATATTACTTTGATTGATATTATATAAGATCTCTTTTTCTGCTCCTATTATCGTAAGCGATATATCCTTTTTATTTTTAATCAAATTAGATAATGAATAGACTCCTTTCTCAACTTTAAGTCTCCCTACATATAATAATTTAAAATTTTTAATTTCTATACTTTTAGGTTGTCTTAACCAACTAGAGTCCAGTTGAGATGGGTTGATAATTTTTCCTTTTTTTCCCTTTAGAATATAATCTCTGCAACTAATTAAATTCGAAATAGAACAAGTTATAGTAAACATGAAATGATAAATTAAAGGTCCTATTTTTCCTAAAATGGCCTTGTATTCTCCAAATCCATCACTTCTAAGATAAACAATTGGTTTCTTTCCGAGTATTCTTAAAAATATTGAAATAATAAATGTGTAAGGTGAAATTGAAATAATCAGATATTTTGAATCTTCTTCTTTTGTGGAGTCAATAATTGAGGAAATATATGAAAAAATATTATTAAATATTTTAGTTTTTTTTATCTTAATTTCGTGTGTTCTATTTTTATTCGATTTTCTTCCAAATAAATTAATATCAAATTTTTTATTTAAACCTTCTGGAGTAGTTTTGAGATCAATATTATCACAATAATACTTGCCGTCTAATAAATTGATACTCTCATTGGAAAAAATAAATAATTTTTTTTTCATTACGATTCTTTATTAATTTTCAACACTCCAATAAAAGCCTCTTGTGGAATTTCTACTTTACCGAATTGTTTTGATCTTGCTTTTCCTCTTTTTTGTTTTTTTAATAATTTTTTCTTTCTATCTGTAGCGCCTCCTCCATGAATTTTAGTCAAAACGTCTTTTGAAAAACCTTTGATAGACTCACGTGCTACAATTTTTCCACCTATAGCTGCCTGTATTGGTATCATGAAATTATGTCTTGGAATTAAGTCTTTTAATTTTTCACATACTTGACGGCCCGTTGTTTGAGCAAAATCTTTATGTATTATCATTGCAAGTGCATCTACTGGTTCTGTGTTTACTAAGATACCTAACTTCACAAGATTTCCTTCTTTATGACCAGTTATTTCATAATCAAAGCTTGCGTACCCGCTTGAAATAGATTTAAGTTTGTCATTAAAATCAAAAACAACTTCATTCAAAGGCAAATCATAAGAAAGAACTGCTCTATTACCTGAATAGCTTAGGTTTGTTTGAATTCCTCTTTTCTCTTGGCAAATTTTTATTATTGACCCTAAATATTCGTCAGGGGTTATCACAGTAGCTTTAATCCAAGGTTCCTCGATTTTCACAATCTGTGTTGGATCTGGCATGCTAGAAGGATTTTGAAGATCAATGACACCTCCTTTAACTTTATGAACTTTGTATATTACTCCTGGCGTTGTAGTTATTAAATTTACATCAAATTCTCTCTCTAATCTTTCAGTAATGATTTCTAAATGTAACAATCCAAGGAAACCACATCTAAAACCAAGGCCTAAAGCGCTAGAAGATTCAGCTTCATAGGAAAAACTTGCGTCGTTAAGTTTTAGTTTTCCCAGTCCATCCTTTAGTTTTTGATATTCTGAGCTGTCTACTGGAAATAATCCACAAAAGACTACTGGCTTACTTGGTTTAAAACCAGGAAGAGGCACTTCAATAGGTTTTGACGAATCACAAATAGTGTCTCCGACCTTTGTTTCTGATAATGATTTTATACCTGTTATAATAAAGCCTATTTCACCAGAATTTAATTCTTCAATATCTTTTGGCTTTGGAGTGAATACACCTACTTTTTCAACTACATACTCTTGATTATTAGACATTAATTTAATTTTCATATCTTTCTTTATTTTTCCATTGATCACCCTCACAAGTATAACAACTCCTAGATAGGTATCGTACCAACTATCGACTAACAATGATTTTAGTTTTTCTTCTGTTGCCCCTTTAGGAGGAGGTAAAGTATTTACTATAGCCTCTAAGATATCTTCAATGCCTTCTCCTGTTTTACCTGAACATCCTATCGAATTTGAGGTGTCAATTCCTATTACATCTTCGATTTCTTTTTTTGTTTTTTCTAAATCTGACGCTGGTAAATCTATCTTATTTAAAATAGGTATTACTTCATGATTAATTTCAAGCGCTTGATAAACATTTGCTAAAGTTTGTGCTTCGACACCTTGAGTACTATCGACAATTAACAATGATCCTTCACATGCCGACAAAGATCGACTAACTTCATAACCAAAATCAACATGACCTGGTGTATCTATGATATTTAAAGTGTACAAATTTCCATCTTTAGCTTTATATTCTAATTTGACAGTTTGAGCTTTTATTGTGATTCCTCTTTCTCTTTCTATGTCCATAGAGTCTAAAACTTGTGTTTTCATCTCACGATCAGTTAACCCACCACATTTGTGAATAATTCTATCTGCGATAGTAGATTTCCCGTGGTCTATATGCGCAATTATTGAAAAATTACGAATTCTATTTATGTCTGACATTAGGATCTTATTGTTGCGCCAGTTTTTTCTTTAACCGTTTCTATTATTTTTTGACTTATATGATCTAAATCTTTTTCATCCAAAGTTTTATTAAAGGCCTGAAGTATTACATTAATAGCAACAGACTTTTTTTCTTTTGGAATATTTTCCCCTTCATAGATATCAAATGTACTAACTTTTTGTATAATGTTTTCATCTACTTCTTTAATCAGTTTTTCAAGCAAACCAATTTTGAAAGATTTATCTATTACAAAAGCAAAATCTCTTTCTGACTTTTGAAAATCTGAAACGATAAAATTTGTTTTAGTTTGTCTTACTTTTTTGTTTGGTTGAGGTATGTTTTTTAAAAATACTTCAAAACCAAAAATATTTTTATTTTTAAAATCTATTTTTTTTACAATTCCAGGGTGTAGTTCTCCAAAGTAAGCTAGAAGAGGTCCTTTTTCAGACTTGAGAGTAATGGATCCAGAGCGACCCGGGTGATAACTTCCTTTAGTTAACTCACTTACAAAAAGATTTTTTTCTTCTAAACCCAATTCTGTAAGAGTTCTTATTGTGTCACTTTTAATATCAAAAACATCAACATTTCTTGTTTTTTCATTCCAGCTTTTTCTGTTTATTTGTCCTGATTTTATTCCGCCAACTACTATTTCTTGCTCACCAGGATTTTTCCCGAAAAAAACTGGTCCTATTTCAAAAAATGACAAGTCTTCATGTCCTCTATCTTGATTTCTTTTTAAATAAATAGAAAGATTTGAGAATATTGATCTTCTTAAAACATCTAAATCAGAGGATATAGGATTATAAATTTTTATTTCATTTTCTCCTTTTGAGAACTGACTGTCTATCTTGGAGTCTGTAAATGACCATGTAACAGCTTCAAGATATCCTTTAGACGCAAGAGATCTTTGCGAAAGATGAAAAAGCTTTTGTTTAAAATCAAGTGTATCCCTTACTCTTTTTTTTTCAGGTTCAATTAATTTAATTTTATCAAACCCTTTAATCCTTATTAATTCCTCAATTAAATCTACTTCTTGTAAAATATCTGGTCTCCAAGAGGGAACTTCAACTTTTAAATTTTTTTTATTTTTTTTACATTGGAATCCCAAAGATGATAAAATTTTACTAGCTTCAGTTAGTGAAGTTGATATACCAATTAAATTCTCAAATTT
>MDTB01222600.1_pt1 | contig 60587 bp, 63 predicted proteins | sample 811161 | NCBI WGS metagenome assembly MDTB01 (sample SAMN05326650, study PRJNA326480) | marine metagenome | isolation source: seawater | place: Mediterranean Sea | collected 2009 | reverse complement strand
CATAATCCCTTTACATTTTGGTGCGGTCGGAGAGACTCGAACTCTCATGGGATAACCCACACGGCCCTCAACCGTGCCTGTCTACCAATTTCAGCACGACCGCTATATTGTCTGCGACAATAAGTGAATGACAACTTAAGTTCAAGTTGATAGACTGGAATAAGTATGTCTACGCATCAAAAGATTGACAGGGAAACGTTAGAAATTTACAGAAAAATTTCTAAAGTCGTTCCTGATGTTGAATGGAAATTTCATGCCCCGTTAATTAAAAAAATTAATGAGCTAAAAAAAGAGAAAAATGCTGTAATTCTAGCTCATAACTATCAAACCCCAGAAATATATCATGGGGTAGCAGATATTTCTGCGGACTCTCTCGCTTTAGCTCAGGAAGCTGCAAAAACTTCAGCAGATATAATTGTTCTTTGCGGAGTTCATTTCATGGCTGAAACTGCAAAGTTAATGAATCCGAAAAAAAAAGTTTTAATACCTGATATGCAAGCAGGCTGCTCTTTGTCAGCCTCTATAACTGGTGAAGATGTAGTTATGCTAAAAGAAAAATATCCAGGCGTTCCTGTAGTATCTTATGTTAACACCTCTGCTGATGTTAAAGCTGAGACTGATGTATGTTGCACTTCAGCAAACGCTGTTAAAGTAGTTGAGTCTCTTGGAGTAGAAAAAGTTATATTTCTTCCAGACCATTATCTTGCTAATTACGTTCAAAAAAATACAAAAGTAAAAATTATTTCATGGCAAGGGACTTGTATTGTTCACGAAAAATTTACTGCTGAAGAAGTTGAGGATATTAGAAAACAAAATCCTGGTATAAAAGTTATTGCTCATCCTGAATGTCCTCCAGATGTTATAAGTGCATCAGATTTTGCAGGATCAACCTCTGGTATGGTAAATTATGTAAAACAAAATCAACCAAAAAAAGTACTTTTAGTTACTGAATGCTCGATGAGTGACAATATTCAAGTTGAAAATCCAAATGTCGAATTTGTTAAACCCTGCAATCTTTGTCCATACATGAAAAAAATTACATTAAAAAAAATATATGACTGTCTAAAAAATGAAACCAACGAAATTAAAATTAGTCACAATATAGCTACTAGAGCAAGAAAATCAGTACAAAGAATGACTGAAATTGGTAGATAGTTTTAGTGTATAAGATAAATCAAAAATATATAAACTCTATTGTCAAAAAGGCGTTGGAAGAAGATTTAAAACCTAGAGGAGATATTACCACCAATTTGATTAGTTTAAAAAATAAAAAACTAAATGCAAAAATAATATCTAAACAAAATGGTGTGGTTGCAGGAATAAATTTTTGTAAAGCAGCATTTAAAATAATCGGAAAAGAAACAATTTTCAAAAGTAAAGTAAGAGATGGAACAAAAATAAAAAAAAATAAAGTTATTGCTGAAATTAAAGCTAAAACTAAAACTATTCTAATTGCAGAGAGAACTGCTTTAAATTTTCTCAATCATGCTTCAGGAATAGCTACCTTAACGAATCAATACGTTAAGAAAGTGAATAAAAAAACAAAGATATGTTGCACTCGAAAAACAACACCAAATTTAAGATTATTAGAAAAATACGCAGTTAAGCAAGGTGGAGGTTATAATCACCGTTTCAATTTGAGTGATGAAATACTAATTAAAGATAATCATATAGAGGCTGAAAATAATCTAAAAAAATTGGTTAATAAAGCTATAAAAACAAAAAAAATAGTGACTGTTGAAATAGAACATTTAAACCAATTATATGAAGTGCTTGGACTTAAATTTAAAAGGATACTTTTTGACAACATGAACACTGACCAAATTAAAAAGTGTTTAAAGCTTTGCAAAAAAAGATATCAAACAGAATATTCTGGAAATGCAACGTTAAAAAATATTAAAAGAATATCTAATATGGGTGTTAATAGAATATCCGTTGGTGCCATCACTCATAGCTTTAAATCTTTTGATGCTAATTTATCTTTTTGATAATTCAGCTTGAGCAGCAGCTAGTCTGGCTACAGGAACTCTATAAGGAGAACAAGATACATAATTCAAGCCAACCTTAGAGCAAAACTCAATACTTTTAGGATCTCCTCCGTGTTCGCCGCAAATTCCTAACTTCAATCTTTTATTTTGTTTTCTACCTCTATTTGAAGCAATTTCAACTAATTCACCAACGCCATCTTCATCGATGCTAACGAATGGGTCTTTATCGAAAATTTTATGATCAACATAATCGTTTAAAAATTTTCCTGAATCATCTCTACTTATGCCAAGTGCAGTTTGTGTTAAATCGTTAGTACCAAAGCTAAAAAAGTCTGCGTATTTTGAGATTGATTTTGCTTGTAAAGCTGCTCTAGGCAATTCAATCATCGTTCCTACAATATAATTAATTTTAATTTTATTTTTTGTTTGTACTTCTTTAGCAATTTTATTGACTAAATCCCTTAAAATTTTCAATTCAGTATCTGTTGAAACCAAAGGTATCATAATTTCAGGTATAGCTGATTTTGATTTTTCTTTTTTACACTCAATCAAGGCTTCAAAAATTGCTTTACATTGCATTTCATATATTTCTGGAAAAGATATACCTAGTCTGCATCCTCTGTGGCCCAACATAGGATTTTGTTCATGAAGCTCAGATATTCTGTCTTTAACCTCTTTGGCTCCCAAATTTAGCGATCTAGCAACTTCATCAATGTCTTTATCAGACTTTGGTAAAAATTCATGCAATGGAGGGTCAAGTAGTCTAACCGTTACTGGAAGTCCGAACATTGCTTTAAATATCCCTTTAAAATCATTTTTTTGGTGTGGTAAAAGTTTATTTAAGGCGTTATTTCTGTCTTCTAAGGATTTTGATAAAATCATCTGCCTTACAGATAAAATTCTTTCTTCATCAAAAAACATATGTTCTGTTCTACATAAGCCAATTCCTTCTGCTCCAAATTCTCTAGCAGTTTTGGTATCCTTGACTGTCTCAGCGTTTGTTCTAATTTTTAATTTTCTATATTTGTCTGCCCAACTCATTATTGTAGAAAAATATCCTGAGATTTCTGGTTTTACTGTTGGTACAGTACCAAGCATAACTTTTCCACTACCGCCATCAATAGTTATAATTTCACCTTCTTTAATTAATTTATCTCCTGCTTTAAATTGTTTATTTTCATAATCGATGTTAATCTCACTAGATCCTGAAACACATGGTCTCCCCATTCCTCTAGCAACCACAGCGGCATGACTTGTCATACCTCCTCTTGAAGTTAAAATTCCTTTTGCTGCGTGCATTCCGTGAATGTCTTCAGGAGAAGTTTCTATTCTTACCAAAATTGAATCTTGCATCATTCCGTTTAATTTTTCAGCTTCTTCAGCAGAAAATACAACTTTTCCACTTGCTGCTCCAGGAGATGCTGGCAGGCCTGAAGCTATGATTTTTTTTTCCGCTTTTTCATCCAAAGTTGGATGAAGTAAAGTTTCTAATGAATTTGGGTCAATTCTTAGTAAAGCTTCTTTTTTAGAAATTAGTTTTTCTTTAACCATATCTACTGCAATTTTGATTGCTGCTTTTGCTGTTCTTTTGCCTGACCTTGTTTGTAGCATCCAAAGTTTATTATTTTCGACTGTAAATTCTATATCTTGCATATCTCTGTAGTGATTTTCTAACTTAATAAATATTTTTTTTAATTGTTGGTAAATCTTAGGCATGGCCTCTTCCATTGATAAAGATTTTGAACCAGAATCTTTTTTTGCTTTCTTAGTAATATGTTGAGGAGTTCTCGTCCCTGCTACAACATCCTCACCTTGTGCATTAATTAAATATTCACCAAAAAAAGCTTTTTCGCCCGTTGAAGGGTTTCTAGTAAAAGCCACCCCGGTAGAACAATCTTCTCCCATATTTCCAAAAACCATTGCTTGAACATTTACTGCTGTTCCCCAATGATCAGGGATATGATTAAGCTTCCTGTAAGTTTTTGCCCGGTTACTATTCCATGATAAAAAAACCGAAGAGATAGCTCCGTAAAGTTGTTTATTGACATCTTGTGGAAAGTCTATTTTTTTTTCTTTTTTTATTAGTTCCTTAAAATTTCGTATTAAACCATCCCAGTCGTTTTCATCAAGTTCAGTATCTGAAAGCACTCCTTTAGTGAGTTTAAAATTATCAATCATCTCTTCGAATAAATGATTTCCTATTCCTAATACAACACTGCTATACATTTGAATAAACCTTCTGTAGCTATCTTTTGCAAATCTACCGTTCGAGGTTTTTTTAGCAAGTGATTCAACTGTTTTATCATTTAAACCTAAATTTAAAATTGTATCCATCATCCCGGGCATCGATATTCTTGCGCCAGACCTGACTGATACTAAGAGAGGATTTTTTAAATCTCCAAATTTTTTTTTGGCATTTTTTTCAATTTTTTTTAACTCTTTGTCAATTGCCTTAATAATATTGTTTGGAAGTTTTTTTTTATTATTATAAAAAATGTCACATACCTCTGTTGAAATTGTAAAACCTGGAGGTACGGGCAAACCTAATCTTCCCATTTCTGCAAGGTTAGCTCCTTTTCCTCCTAAGATATTTTTTATATTTTTAATTTTTTTATTTTTTTTTTCGTCAAAACTAAAAACTACATTTCCCATTTAAGCTCCTTCTAACTTAGAAAAATCAATAAAACTATTAAAAGTTTTACAAAACATTTTTAATAGTTCTAAACGATTATTTTTAATATCATGATTCTCATCATTTACCACTACATTATCAAAAAAACTATCTGTGTAACTTTTAATCTCAGACAATTGTATTAGCAGATTTTCATAGTTTTTGTCTTCTTCTTTTACTGTAAATGCCTTTCGAATTTCGTTAATTTTTTTAAAAAGACTTTTTTCTTCCTCTTTTCTAAAAAGAACAGAATCAGGTTTTCCAAATATTTCTTTTTTTTCATGATTGAGTATATTTGATGCTCTTTTATAAGAATAGATTGCATTTTTTCCAATATCTTTGTTAATATATTTGTTCATCAAAAAACTTTTTCTAAAAAGATCTAAATAATTGTCTCCCGAATGAGAACTTATGGAAGCTTCAATTATATCTTGTTGTATTTTTTTCTCTTTTAATATATTTCTCATTCGTTCTTTAAGAAAATTTAGTATGTCGTTGTCAAAGTTTTCATTTTTTTTATTAACACCTTGGTCAATAAAAAGTGTTGAAGAATAATTAATTAAATCTCTTATCTTTATATTTAATCTATTTTCAATAATTATTCTTAATAGTCCTATTGCCGAACGTCTGAGAGCAAAAGGGTCTTTTGAGCTAGTAGGTTTTTCGTTTATCAGAAAAAATCCTACTAAAGAGTCAAGTTTGTCAACTATTGAAATCGAATAACTTATTGGTTTTCTTGGAACATCAGAGGCTAAACCACTCGGAAGATAATGATCGCTTATTGAATTTGCTACATCCTCCTCAAATCCTTGTGATAAAGCAAAATGTTTTCCCATAATGCCTTGAAGCTCAGGATATTCCCCAACAAGATCAGAGCAAAGATCAGATTTAGATATTGATGCAGCGATTTCTACTTTTTCTTTATTAATATTAAATTCATCTGATATTAGTGAAGAAAGTTTTCTTAATCTTTGAGTTTTATCATAAATAGTTCCAAGCTTATCATAAAATGTCACTGCTTTTAGTTTTGCTATTTGTTTTATAAGATTTTTAGACTTATCTTTTTCCCAAAAAAACTGTGCGTCAGCTAGCCTTGCTTCTACAACTCTTTTGTTTCCTTCTTTAATAAAGTTTTTATTGTCAGATTTATTTGCAACAACTAAAAAAAAATTTGATAGTCTGTCTTTGTTATCAAGAAGAGGAAAATACCTTTGATGTTTTTGAAGAGTAGAAATAATTATTTCTTTAGGTAATTTAAGGTACTCTTTATTAAAGTTTATAAGAAGCACATTTGGATTTTCAACTATATTTACTACTTCTTTTAATAGATTAGGATCAAAATTTTCTCTAAATTTTTTCGAATGACAAATTTTTTTTATTTTTTCTAATATTTTAGCTTCTCTAATTTTGTGATTTAATAAAATCTTGTTAGATTTTAAAAAGGACTGGTACTCTTTATAGGTCTTAATTTTTTTTGAATTTGCAGCTAAATCTAACTCTGATATTGTAGTATCTGTTGATTTTAAATGCTCAAAATCGAATATTAAAGGTTGCTTATTGAAGATAGAGACAATGGATCTTAATGGCCTACCCCACATTAAATTATTATCAGACCATCGCATTGATTTTCTCCAACTAACTTCTTTTAAGGATTTAGGTGCAATTTTGATGAGCAGATCCTTAGTAAAAACTTCTTTAGATTTAGTTTTAATAAAATAAAATTTACCCTTATCTAGGTCCTTCTCATAGATATCTTCTATATTGACATTGTGGGAGCTTACAAAGCTTTTAAGAATATTTTCTTCCACTCCAACTTTTGGCCCTTTAATTTCTTTAGATAAGATTTTTATTTTTTCAGGAAGATTATCTATCACGAGTGTGAGTCTAGTTGGTGTTGAATAAACATCAATTGATTTAAAGGTAAGACCTTCGTCTTTTATAGACTTTTCAAAAATTTTTTTTATTTCTTCTCTAGCATTAATTTGAAGCAAAGGAGGAATTTCCTCGCTATATAGTTCAAGTAAAAATTGAGCCATAATCAATCTTTTGATTCTAGCCAAACAGAACCACAGCCTTTGGCTAGATCTCTAATTCTATTAATATATCCTGTTCGTTCTGCTACACCAACGACTCCTCTTGCGTCTAAGAGATTAAAAATATGACTAGCTTTTAAACATTGATCATAGGCAGGCAAAACAATTTTTTTTTTCCAATAATGACATGCATTCTTTCTCTGCTATATCAAAGTTATCCAATAATGATTTAGTGTTTGCGAACTCAAAATTATAAGCTGAAAATTCTTTTTCGGATTGCAAATAAACATCTTTATATTTGACACCGTCGTTGTTCCAGTCCAAGTCAAAAACATTTTTCTTTCCTTGAACAAACATACACAATCTTTCTAAACCGTAAGTAAGCTCTACAGAGACAGGTTTACATTCAATTCCTGTCATTTGTTGAAAATAAGTAAACTGAGTAATCTCCATACCGTTACACCAAACCTCCCATCCTAAGCCTGCCGCTCCTAAAGTTGGACTTTCCCAATCATCCTCTACAAATCTTATGTCGTTATTTTTAATATCAATACCAATTGAAGATAAACTTTTTAAAAAAATTTTTTTAATGTTCTTTGGTGATGGTTTAATTATGACTTGAAACTGATAGTAGTGTTGAAGTCTGTTTGGATTTTTTCCATATCTTCCGTCTGTTGGTCTTCTTGAAGGTTGAACATAAGCTGCTTTCCAGGGTTTCGGTCCTAAGGATCTTAAAGTTGTGGCTGGATGAAAGGTTCCAGCTCCGACTTCTAAATCGTAAGGTTGTAAAATCACACATCCATAATTACCCCAATATTTTTGCAAATTCATTATTATTTCCTGGAAACATAAAGATTTTTTGTTTTTAATTTTTTTTTTATTTCTTTTTGGCATCTATAAACCAAATTTTTGCCACATAGCTCGATCTTCTAAAACATCTACAAATCTGTCTACCTGATGTTCGATAGACGAAGAAAGTTTTTTAGCCAAAAAACCTTTTGGTTTTTCAAATCTTTTTATCACAACATCCTTTCCAAATTTTTCTTTAAGAACCTGATCTGCATTTCCAATGCCATCAATTAGTCCTAATTTAAGTGATGTCTCGCCAGACCAAAATTCTCCTGTAAAAATATTATTTTTTTCTGGATCCTTTAATTTTTTTCCTCTACTTTGTTCTACTACTTTAATAAAATGTCCATGGAGTTCTAATTGAAGTTTTTTAATTCTTTTTACGTCTTCTTCTTTTTCTTCTACAAATGGATCGAGCGTGCTTTTATTTTTCCCTGCAGTATAAATTCGTCTTTCTACACCAACTTTTTTGATCATTTCTTTAAAACCAAAAGATGCTGATATCACCCCTATAGAACCAATTATAGAACTAGAGTTTGCGTAGATCTCATCTCCTGCGCAGGCTATAAAATAACCACCAGAAGCAGCTACATCTTCAGCAAAAAATATTACCTTCTTTTTATTCTCTTCAGCAAGTTGTCTTATAAAACTATAAATTAAATGAGATTGAACAGGTGATCCTCCAGGTGAATTAATTGATATAGCAACGTGCTTAGCTTTTTTAAATGAAAAAGCTTTTTTTAAAATATCTTGTTGACCTGCAAGATCCATTCCTTGCCTAAACCTTCCAGCTGACCCAATTACACCAGTGAGCCTAACATGAGGGACTATATTTTTTTTTTTGAAAATCCAAAACATATTTTTTGATAACTATATACTTATATCAGTACTATAATTAAATTTTAATAATTTTATACGCTACTCCTAGTTGAATTACGGGTGCGTCACTTGTGATTAAATTAAAAAAACTATTAATCAAAAAATCAACTACAATGATTCTATGGGATCAGTTGTACCTCTAAAAAAATCTGTTAACTCAGCATATTTGGAATTAAAAAATTTGGTAGCAAATAAGCTTTTAAAAGTAGAAAACTTAATTGAATTGAAACTTCATAGTAAAATTGAGTTAATAAATAAAATGAGTAATCACCATTTTAGTTCCGGAGGAAAAAGGATGAGAGCGATGCTAACCCTTGGTTCAGCTAAACTAACTGGGTACATTGATGGTGAAAGAGATGTAAATCTAGCTACATGTGTAGAATTAATTCATTCAGCTACTTTGCTTCATGATGATGTAATAGATGAAAGCGCTCTTAGAAGAGGGTTTAAGACAGCTAACTCTATTTGGGGAAATCAATCTTCGATATTAGTAGGAGATTATTTATTAAGCAGATGTTTCGAAATTATGGTGGACGATGGAGATTTAGAAATTTTAAAATTATTATCTTCAACTTCAACAAAAATAGCTCAAGGAGAAATTTTACAATTACAACACAAAAGTGAGGCTGATCTTTTAGAAGAAACTTATTTAAAGATAATTAATTTAAAAACTGCGTCTCTTTTCTCAGCAGCAACCCGAACTGGCGCTTGTATTTCTAAAAGCAACAAAAAAGAAAAAGAGGCATTAGAATCTTACGGAAAAAATCTTGGATTAGCTTTTCAAATAGCTGACGATGCTTTAGATTATTATTCTAAAGAAATAATTTTTGGAAAAGAAATTGGAAAAGACTTTTACGAAGGCAAAACTACTTTGCCGATAATTATAATTTTTCAAAGAGCAAACCCTGAAGAAAGAAGTTTTTTGTTAGAGTTATTTAAAAAAGAAAAAAGAACTAAAGATGATTTTAGTGAAACTCTTGCATTAATAAATAAATATAAGGCTGTTCAAGAAAGTATTAAAAGAGCTGAATATTTTGTAAATCTTTCAAGGGATGCACTAAGTATTTTTGAAGAAAGTCAAAATAAAAATGTTCTACAAAATTTAACTAGCTTTAGTTTAAACAGATCTTTTTAGGGGAAAAGAAGTTCTCTTAACCATTTGCCGTTTTTGTTTTTATAATTAAGTCTCTCGTGCACTCTACCTTCTGCATCGAGCCAAAACTCAATTTCGTTTGGCATTACTCTCCATCCAGACCAATACGATGGTCTAGGTACATCATTTCCCTCAGGAAATTTATTTTTAAATTCTTCAATTCTTTTTAAAAAGTTTTCCCTTTTGTCTAATACCCTTGATTGAGATGAAGCCCATGCACCAATTTTATTTTTATATGGTCTAGATTTATAATATTCATCTGCCTCCTTATCAGAGACTTGCTCAACAGAGCCAATAATCCTCACTTGTCTTCTTAAACTTTTCCAATGGAAGCACATCGATACTTTTTTGTTTTTTTTAAGATCATCACTTTTTTTACTTTCAAAATTTGTATAAAAAACAAATCCTTTATCATTTAATCCTTTTAATAATACCATTCTTACACTTGGTTGGCCTAATTTGTCTGAAGTTGCCAACGCTAATGCGTTGGGATCATTAATTTCGCTTTCTTTGGCTCTATCAAACCATTTTTTAAACAAATTAATAGGGTTTTCTTGCTCCTCAAAACAAGGATCTAAGCCTAATGAATTTTTGCCATTTTTTTGATTCATAATTTCTTTAAAATAATCTATACATTAATTAACTATGTCTTTTAATACTTTTGGTAAAATATTTAGATTTACGACTTGGGGAGAATCTCATGGTCCAGCTATTGGCTGTATTATAGATGGCTGTCCACCTAATATCGCCATATCTGAGAAAGATATTCAAAAAGATATGGATAAACGTAGACCTGGTCAGTCTAAATTTACTACTCAAAGAAAAGAATCTGATAAGGTAATTATTTTATCGGGTGTATTTCAAGGTAAAACTACCGGAACCCCTATTTCTATAATTATTTACAATACTGATAAAAGATCTCGAGATTATGAATCTATAAAGGAAAAATTTAGACCAGGTCATGCTGATTATACGTATTTTAAGAAATATGGAATTAGAGATTTTAGAGGAGGTGGCAGACAATCTGCTAGGGAAACAGCTTGCAGAGTGGCTGCTGGTGCAGTAGCAAAAATTGTTTTAAAAAATATATTAGGTAAAAAATTTAAAGTTATAGGAGCTGTTACTCAATTAGGTTTGATGTCTTGTGATAAATCTAATTGGAATGATAAAGAAGTAGATAAAAACCCTTTTTTCTGTCCTGATAAAAAATCAGTTAAACTTTGGGAAAAATATCTTTTAGCTGTAAGAAAATCAGGTTCTTCATGTGGTGCGATAATAGAATTAAGAGCTTCAGGTATACCTGCTGGTCTTGGAGCTCCCATTTACTCAAAATTAGATACGGATATTGCTGCTTCTCTCATGAGTATTAATGCTGTGAAAGGTGTTAATATTGGAGCTGGTATGAATTCTGCTTTTTTAACCGGGGAAGAAAATTCAGATGAAATAAGAAAATCATTTGGAAAAGTAAAATTTAAATCTAATAATGCTGGAGGGATTTTAGGTGGTATTTCTTCTGGGCAGAATATTCTAGCGTCTTTCGCTGTAAAACCAACATCTTCTATTCTTAACACTAGAGAAACAATTAATAAAAAAGGCAAAAACACAAAAATTTCTGTTAAAGGTAGACACGATCCTTGTGTGGGAATAAGAGCGGTTCCAATCGGAGAAGCTATGTTATCTTGTGTTCTACTAGATCATCTTTTGATGCATAGAGCACAATGTGGTTAACTTATAATTTTATTTTTCCCTTTAGCCAAAATAATATTTGATTTTAAAGCATCATGTACTTTATTAACAATTGATTGAGCGTTTAATCCTGCTTTATTATACATTTCATATGGAGTATCTTGGTCTAAGAATAAGTCGGGCAAAAACATCGACCTAAATTTCAATCCTTTGTCAAAAACTCCTCTTTCTGCTAATAACTGTGCTACGTGAGAACCAAAACCTCCTATAGATCCTTCTTCTATTGTTATAACTAATTCATGATTAGTAGCTAATTCAAGAATTAACTTAGAGTCTAACGGCTTAGAGAATCTTGCATCAACTAGCGAAGACTCTATTCCTTTTTTTAATAATTCTTCAGATGCTAATTTACATTCTTGTAATCTTGCACCAAAATTTATTATAGCAACTTGTTTGCCCTCTCTAATTACCCTGCCTTTTCCTATTTCTAAAATTTCATTAATTTCAGGAATTTTGACACCTACTCCATTTCCCCTTGGATATCTAAAGGCAGACGGCCTATCATTTATTTTAACAGAGGTATTAATCATTTTTACAAGCTCTGCTTCATCACTAGGTGCCATAACTACAAAATTAGGGAGTGTCGAAAGATAAGTCACATCAAAAGATCCTGCGTGTGTTGGGCCATCTGAACCAACTAATCCAGCTCTATCAATAGCAAATCTAACAGGCAAACTTTGTATAGCCACGTCATGAACAACTTGATCATAAGCTCTTTGAAGAAATGTCGAATAAATTGCTGCGAATGGTTTGTATCCCTCTGTAGCCAAACCTGCCGCAAAAGTCACTGCATGCTGTTCAGCAATGCCAACATCAAACATTCTATCAGGAAATTTTTTTTCAAATAGATTTAAACCCGTTCCTGAGGGCATTGCTCCTGTTATTCCAACAATTTTAGTGTCGTTTTGGGCATGCTTAATCAATGTTTCTGCAAAAATCTTAGTATAGGAAGGAGTGTTTGATTTAGCTTTGATTTGTTCACCAGTAACAACATTAAACTTTGAAACGCCATGATATTTGTCACCTGAGTCTTCAGCTGGTTTGTAGCCCTTGCCTTTTTGGGTTATAGCGTGAATTAATATTGGTCCTTTGTGATTTGAATTTTTTACATTATCTAAAACTTTAACTAAATTGTTTACGTCGTGGCCATCTATAGGACCAATGTAGTAAAAACCAAGTTCACTGAACATTGTCCCTCCGGTAACTATTCCTCTTAGAATATCTTCTGCTTTCCCAGCTTTTTCTTTAAATCTTTTTGAAAATGCAGAGGTAATAAGCTTTATTGTTTCTCTGAAGCTAAAATAAATTTTACCTGATAAAAGTTTCGCTAAATATTTGCTCATAGCACCCACGGGTCTTGCTATGGACATGTCGTTATCATTAAGTATAACTATTAATTTTGATTTTAATGCACCTGCATTATTCATAGCTTCATATGCCATTCCTGCGCTCATTGCACCATCTCCGATCACAGCTATAACTTCATTTTTATCATTTGATAAATTTTTAGCAACAGCCATACCCAATGTTGAAGATATAGAGGTTGAACTATGAGCTGCACCAAAAGGATCGTATTCACTTTCAGATCTTTTTGTGAATCCAGAAAGACCCCCGCCTTTTCTAAGGCTATGAATATTATTTTTTCTACCAGTTATAATTTTATGTGGATAACACTGGTGACCGACATCCCAAACTAGTTTATCTTTTGGAGTATTAAAAACGTAATGAATTGCTGTTGTAAGTTCAACTACTCCAAGTCCTGCACCTAAATGTCCGCCCGTTTCAGATACTACTTCAATTAATTCAGATCTCAACTCATCACAAAATTGTTTTAATTGATTTTCTTTAAGCTTCTTTAGATCACTTGGGTAATTTATGTTATCTAAAAGTTTTTTTTCCATTAAAATTCTCTCTTTAATATAAACTCGACAATATTTATCAAATCTACCCCTTTTTTTCCATAAATAGAAACTTTCCTCAAAATTTTTTTTTTTAATATTTGGGCAAAATCATACGATTTTTTATACCCTAGTAAACCTATTAACGTACTTTTTCCTTTTTTTTTATCCTTTTTTGTTGGTTTGCCTACCTTTTTTTTGAACCCTTTAACATCTAAAAAATCATCAGCTAATTGAAATAATAATCCAATTTCTTCACCTAAAATTCCTAGTTGTTTTTTTTTTAAATCATTTTTTTTTGCAATTATTCCAGCTGATAAGCAACAAAAATTAAACAGTTTACCAGTCTTTTTTTTTTGCATATTTAAAATTTGTTTTGAATTTTTTCTTTTATTTTCAAAACTTAAGTCTTCTTCCTGACCTCCTGCTATCCCAGAATGACCAGAACATAAAGCCAATTCTTTTATGAGCTCTACTTTTATTTTTTTTTCGATAAAGAAATTTTTATCTGAAAGAATTTCAAAAGCTAAAGTTAAAAGAGAGCTGCCTGCTAAAACAGCTGTAGATTCTCCATACTTAATATGTGTTGATGGTTTACCCCTTCTAATGTTGTCGTTGTCCATACATGGTAAATCATCGTGTATAAGTGAATAAGAATGAATGCATTCAACAGCCGCACAAACGTTTAAAAGTTTTTTTGGGTCAATATCAAAAAGTTTACCAGTTGCAAGTATTACAGATGATCTAATTTTTTTTCCTCCAGATATTACTCCATACTTCATTGGTCCAATTAATTTTGTTTTTTTTTGTTTTAGAAAATACTTTTTTAAAAAAATATCAGTTTTTTTAGCATTAAATTTTAATTTTTTTAGCATTTCTTTTTTTGTTTTTTTTTGTAATTTTAGATATTTCATTAGATTTATATTTAAACAGTATTTCAATATGTTTGTTCAAAAGAATAAGTCTTTTGTATTCACTCATTGACTCCTCTAAATTTACATTTGATTGCTCAAATTTTTCTAAAATAGCGTTAATTTCATTTTTTGCCTCTTTTATTGATTTACTTTTTATGTCAGCTGGAATATTTTTGCTTTTCATTAATTATATAATAATAACATTATGAGAAATATCTATCCAAATATTTTTAAATTCAACAAAAAAAACCTTCTAAGAGCTCAAAAAGTTCTAAAAAAAAATAATGTAATTGGCGTTCCAACAGAAACAGTTTATGGACTTGCTGGTAATGCGTATTCAGAAAAATCAATAAAAAGAATATACAAATTAAAAAAGAGGCCAAAAAAAAATCCATTAATTGTGCACTACTATGATCTTAAAATTTTAAAAAAGGATGCGATAATTGATAAAAATTTTGAGAAACTTTATAAAAAATTTTCTCCTGGTCCCTTAACTTATGTTTTAAAAAAAAGAAGGAATAGCAAATTATGTAACCTTACAAGTTCAAATTTAAACAGTGTTGCTGTAAGATTTCCAAAAAATAAGATAATAAGAAGCATACTCAGAAAAATAAATTTTCCTCTTGCAATTCCAAGTGCAAATATTTCTGAGAGTATAAGTCCAGTAAGAGCAAAAGACATTATAGATGATTTTGGTAAAAAAATTAATTTCATTTTTGACGGAGGTTTCTCTAAAATTGGATTGGAATCAACGGTTATAAATTTGGTTGGAAAAATACAAATATTACGACCTGGTTTTATTTCTTCTAATGAAATTGGAAAAGTATTAAAAAGAAAAGTTATTATATCAAAAAATTTTAAAAAGATTAGATCTCCTGGTCTTTTAAAAAGACACTACTCCCCAGGCATCCCAATGAAATTAAATTGTAAAAAAAATGAATATAAAGCCGCATTTATTGTTTTTGGAAAAAAATATAAGAATAAGGATAATTTATTTAATTTAAGTCCGAAAGGAAATTTGAAAGAAGCAGCAAAAAATTTATATAAAGTATTTAGAGTTATAAAAAAACTAAAGTATAAAAAAATAAATGTAGTCAAAATTCCTAATAAAGGAATAGGAGTAGCAATAAACGATAGGTTAAAGAAGGCGTCAAGATAAATGTTAATTCAGGTAAAAAATTTAACTAAAAGCTTTAAAGATACTTTTGCTGTAAATAATATAAATTTTGAAATTAAAGAAAGTAATACTGTTGGTTTATTAGGGCCTAATGGTTGCGGCAAAACTACATCTATCGGGATGATGTTGGGATTAATTAGACCAACCAAAGGTCAAATTATAATAGACAATGAAGATTTAGAAACTGCTGACAGAGAAAAAATTCTTAGTCAAATCAATTTTGCTTCCCCTTATATAGAACTTCCAAAAAAACTAACCGTTAGACAAAATTTAGAAATTTATGGAAGATTGTATAGCGTACAAAATTTAAAAAACAAAATCTTACAATTAGCTGAGGATTTAGACTTAAAAAAATTGTTAAATAGGAAAAACGGAGAATTATCATCAGGACAAAAAAATAGAGTATCTTTGGCAAAATCCTTAATTAATTCACCTAAAATACTTTTTTTAGATGAGCCAACTGCAAGTTTAGATCCTGATACAGGTGATTACATAAGAAATTATATTCTTGAATATAAAAAAAAAAATAAAATTACAATCTTGCTAGCATCTCACAATATGTCCGAGGTCGAAAAACTGTGCGATAGCATCATAATGATGAAGAATGGTAAAATTATCGATAGAGGAACGTGCAAAGAAATAATAAAAAAACACGGAAGGAACAATCTAGAAGACACATTTTTAAAGCTTGCTAGGAGTAAAAATGAAACTTGATAAAATTTATGCCCTTAGTTTAAGACACGTTTATTTAATTTGTAGTTCATTACCAAGAATAATTGATTTAATTTATTGGCCAACTGTACAAATATTTTTATGGGGTTTTATTTCAAAATTTTTTACTCTTAATTCTTCTTTTTATAGTGACACTATTGGTGTAATTTTAACTGCAGCTATTCTTTATGATTTTTTATTTAGAGCAAGCATAAGCTACAACATGATGTTCCTTGAAGAAATTTGGAGTAGAAATTTTACTAATTTATTTATTGCACCTATTAAATTAAGTGAAATTATAGCTGCCCTAACACTTACCGCTATTTTTAGAACTTTAATTGGATTAATACCTGCATCAATTTTAGCCATACCATTTTTTGGTGTATCAATTTTCAAACTTGGTATTCCTTTACTATTTTTATTAACAAGTTTATATATTTTTGGGGTAACCTTAGGTCTATTAGTAACCTCGGGCTTGCTTAGGTATGGACCTTCTTTTGAAAATATTGCTTGGGCAAGTTTATTTTTTTTAGCCCCTTTGGGATGTATTTATTATCCTGTAGAAATTTTACCAATGAGTCTGCAGGTCATTGCAAAACTATTACCTTTGGTTCACATTTTTGAGGAAATGCGCAACATACTATTAACCGGAAGCGTCAATTTGGTCGAATTAGTTAAATCAATTTCTATTTCTTTGGTATATTTTATTATAGGAATAATAATATTTTACACTTCTTATTCAGGTGCAAAAGATAAGGGAACACTAATCAATATGGGTGAATAATGACAGATCAAGAGAAAATTAAAATAATCAAAGAGTCTGAATCATCTCCTAAGGTAATTAATAACATTTATAGCGATATCGAAATTAAAGAATTTATGCAACTTTATAAAGATTTACCAACTACAGTTCATAACAAAAAACAAAATGTAATAAAAAAGAGATGGTTGCAGGGATACAGTAAAAATTTAGAAAAAATATTCTGCGAAAGGTTAAGAAATGAAATCGGAGATTTTAAAATGGATAATTTAAAAACTGAGGAAGGTAAAGATATCTATGGATTAATTCAGGAAAGCTATGCGCCGATTGGTTTACATGTAGACGGGGGATTTAATTTAGAGAACATTATTTTTAAACAAAGTTTAATACCTTTGACACCAGTAGGGAGCACAGTAATTTTTAAAAATAGATTTTATGGAAAATCTACAAGTTTCACACTTGATCCCGAAGAGTTAAAAAAGAAAAATTTAAGTTATGGACAAAATGTGAGGTCCTCTGAACATATTGGATTATATGGAGATAAACCATTTGATAAGGAAGTGCACAAAAAATACTTGGCACATGAAAATATTGATAATCTAAGAGGTCTGGAGGTAGAATATATTTATGAGTGGAAAGTTGGATCTATGTTAATTTTTGATAGAACACATCTCCATTGTTCATCATCAATCATAGAAGGGAAAAAAATTGGTATAGCCACATTCACAAAAAAATGAAAATTTTTGATTGCTTCCAATACTTTAACGAAAGCCATATAGCCGATCTTAGATTTCATATTTTAGATAAATATGTTGATTTTTTTGTAATTGTAGAATCAACTGTTAACCATCAAGGTAAGGCTAAAGAGCTGTCTTTTGACATCAAGAATTATTCCAAATTTAAAGACAAAATAATATACATTGTAGTAGATGACACCCCTGAAAGTATAAAATTACCTCACGAAGGAGGAGAGTCTTTAGTTGAACAACACCAAAGAAATTCTATATTGAGAGGTCTTAAAAATTGTGATGATAACGATCTAGTAATTCTGTCTGATGTTGATGAAATTCCTGATTTAGATAAACTTAACTTATTTGATAAAAAAAATTATGCAGTATTTTCACAAAGAATGTTTATGTATAAAATTAATTTGTTGAACTTAGATGAAAAAAATTGGCATGGATCAAGAATTTGTTTAAAAAAAAAAATTAAATCTCCTCAATGGTTAAGAAATTTAAAGTTTAAAAAATATCCATTTTGGAGATTAGACAAGTTAAGAAATATTCAAGTTATAAATGATGGAGGTTGGCATTTTGCATATTTGCAAAGTCCTCAGGATATTTCAAAAAAAATACAATCATTTGCTCATGGCGAATACAATAAAGAACATATTGCTAATGAAGATAAAATTAAGCTTAAGTTAGAGAAAGGTGAAGATATTTTAGAGAGAGGCTATCGTATAAAAAAGATAGACATAGACAACACTTTTCCCCAGTATATTGTAGATAATAAGAATAAATTAAAACAATGGATTGTATAGATATTGGTGCGTCCGGAAGGATTTGAACCCTCAGCCTTCTGATCCGAAGTCAGACGCTCTATCCAGTTGAGCTACGAACGCATGTGCTGTAATTTAAGATTAAATGACTAATAACACAATAAAATTCTTAACTACAAAAGAAGACAATGGAGTAAGATTAGATGTTTTGCTGGCAAAAAAAATTAAAAATTTAACCAGGTCAAACCTAAAAAAAATCATTGAGTCTAAAAATGTCAAAATAAACAATTATATAATTTCATCACCTTCAAAAAAAATTAAGGAAAATCAAACTGTACATTTAAATCTTATTGTTGATAGAGTTACAAAAATAAGCCCACAAAATTTAAAGCTTGATGTTGTTTTTGAAGATGAAGACATATTGATAATAAATAAACCATCGGGCATGGTTGTTCATCCCGGGGCAGGGAATTTTAATAAAACTTTAGTTAACGCTCTTATTTATAAATATAAAAATAAACTTTCAGACATTAACGGTCAACTAAGACCAGGTATAGTTCATAGAATTGATAAAGAAACAAGTGGTTTGCTTGTAGTAGCAAAAAATAATTTTACTCACGCAAGTTTAAGTAAACAATTTAGTGAGCACACTATAAGTAGAAAATATCTTGCTTTAACATGGGGAGTAATAAGGCCTCTAGTTGGTAAAATTGAAACTTTAATTTCTAGAAACAAAAAAAATCGTCAACTAATGGCAGTTAGTGACCTTAGAGGAAAAAAAGCAGTAACACACTATAAAACTATTAAAACATTTAATATAAAAGACATTCCAAAAATAAGTCTTTTAGAATTCAACCTTGAAACTGGTAGAACGCATCAAATAAGAGTTCATATGGCTTTTAAAAAAAATCCTATCTTAGGAGATAAACAGTATGGAAAAAAAAATATAAAATTTAAAAAAATAAATAAAGATTTTGAAAAAAATCTCAAACTTTTAAACCGTCAAGCGCTACATGCGAAAACTCTTGGATTTTTACATCCTCGAAAAAATAAATTTATTAGCTTTGAGTCAGATTTACCTAAAGATTTTAATAAAATGTTGAATTTACTTAACAAACTAAACAATTGAAAATTTGATAAAGAATATATAAATAGATCTTCAGATGAGTACAAAAACAGAAATGACTAATTTACCATCACCATCAGTGGGAGGGCTTTCTCTATATCTTGCCCAAATAAAAAAGTTTCCCATGTTGGATGCGGAAGAAGAGTATATGCTTGCTAAAAGTTGGCGTGAGAGAGGAAATGTTAAAGCTGCCCACAAACTCGTAACTAGTCATCTTAGATTAGTAGCAAAAATAGCAATGGGCTATAGAGGATATGGCTTGCCAGTAAACGAGCTTATATCAGAGGGAAATGTTGGTTTAATGCAAGCTGTAAAAAAATTTGATCCAGAAAAAGGATTTAGATTAGCAACTTACGCCATGTGGTGGATAAAAGCTGCGATTCAAGAATATGTTTTGCGGTCCTGGAGTTTGGTTAAAATGGGAACTACTACTGCACAGAAAAAACTTTTTTTTAATTTAAAAAAAATCAAAAGTCAAATTGCACCTGAACAACAAGGGGACTTAAAAGATGAACAGGTAGAAGAAATTTCTAAAAGATTAGACGTCAAGTCAGAAGAGGTGATTAATATGAATAGAAGAATGATGGGTTCAGAAAAATCACTAAATGAACCCATAAAAGTTGGTGAAGCTGATGAGTGGCAAGATTGGTTAGCTGACGACAGTATGGATCAAGAGTTAGTTATAGCTCAAAAACAAGAATTTGATGACAAAAAAAACTTGCTTTACGATGCAATTAAAATTTTGGATGAAAGAGAAAAGAAAATTTTAGAATCTAGAAGACTGTCTGAAGATCCTAAAACTTTAGAGGAACTTAGCCAAAAATATAAAATAAGCAGAGAAAGAATAAGACAAATTGAAACGAAAGCATTCGAAAAACTTCAAAAAGCAATGCTTAACTCGAGCAAGTCGAAAAATCTTCTACCAGCTAAGTAAATTTTAAAAAGGATTCTCTATAAGAATAGTGTCTTCTCTCTCAGGGCTAGTTGAAATACTAGACACCTTTGTTTCAACAAACTTTTCTAGTTCTTTTACGTAATTTTTAGCCTCTTGAGGTAATTTGTCAAAGTCCTTGATACCTTTAGTAGAACATTTCCAACCTTTGAAGGTTTTATATACTGGTTTGACTTTTAATTGATCATCAACAGCAGCTGGTAAATAATCTATTTTTTTTCCGTCAATTTCATAGGCTATACACATCTTAATTTCGTTTAATTCATCAAGAACATCCAATTTAGTTAAAGCTATTCCGTTAATACCAGAAATTTTGATAGTTTGTCTTACTAAAACTCCATCAAACCAACCGCATCTTCTCTTTCTACTTGTTACAGTTCCAAACTCTTTCCCTTTTTGACCCAACAATTCTCCCGTATTATCTTTTAATTCATTTGGAAATGGCCCTTCTCCAACTCGTGTAGTGTAAGCCTTAGTAATACCTAAAACGTAATTTATTGTATCCAATCCACATCCAGTTCCTGTAGCTGCAGCCGAGGCAACAGTATTTGAAGAAGTAACAAAAGGATAAGTTCCATGATCAACATCTAATAAAATTCCCTGGGCACCTTCAAATAAAATCTTTTTTTTTTGTACTTTAAATTCGTAAATTTTTTTCCAAACTGGTTGTGAAAATTTTAAAATTTCAGGGGCAATTTTTATGAGATCTTTCTTTAATTGATCTTTTTTGAAAATTTGTTTTCCTAAACCTTTTCTAATTGCGTTGTGGTGAGTAAGAACTGTTTCTAATCTATGGTCTAAATTTTTTTCTGAAACAAGATCCATTACTCTAATTGATCTTCTCCCAATCTTGTCTTCGTATGCTGGTCCAATACCTCTTCTTGTAGTTCCAATTTTAGCCTTACCAGCTGAATCTTCCCTGATTTCATCCATTTCCTTGTGAAAGGGCAATATTAAATTAGCAGACTCTGACAGGATCAAATTTTTTTCATCAACTTCGACTCCCTTGGATTTGATTTCTTTTATTTCATCTAATAAAGCCCAAGGATCTACGACTACTCCATTTCCGATTATAGAAATCTTATTTCTCCTTACTATTCCTGATGGTAATAATCTGAGCTTATAAGTAACTCCATTAATTACTAATGTATGACCAGCGTTATGTCCTCCCTGAAAACGAACGACTACGTCGGCTTGGTTTGATAGCCAATCCACAATCTTTCCTTTTCCTTCATCTCCCCACTGTGATCCTACAACAACTACATTTCTCATCAATTAAATTTCCTATCTATTTTTAAAGAACTCAAATGATTTATTGGTCCATGACCTTTTCCGAAATTGAGATTAGATCTAATAGAATGATTAACATATTTAATTCCAAGCTCACAGGATTTATTTATATTTTTTCCACATGCAAGATAAGTTGTAATAGCGCTCGAAAGAGTACAACCGGTACCGTGGGTATTTTTTGTTTTAATTTTTTTATTTTTAAAAATTTTTATTTTCTTTTTGCTTAACAGAACATCTTCCATAAGTTTTGTGTTTCTATGCCCGCCTTTAACTAAAACATTTTGAGCTCCCATTTTGAGCAAGATATTTGCAGCATAAATCATGTCTTTAAGATTTTTGATTTTTATTTTTGTTAAAATCTCTGCCTCAGGTATATTAGGTGTTATCAAATAAGTTTTTTTAATCAATTTATCCTTTAACGTTTTAATTGCTGACTGGTTAATTAATCTTGAGCCTCCTTTTGCAACCATAACTGGATCTAAAACAATTTTAGAAGTTTTAATTTTCTTTAATGCACTTACAACAGACATGATTACCTTGGATGAATGAAGCATTCCAATTTTTATTCCATTTGGTTTTATGTCCTTGCAAGTAAATTCAATTTGTTTTCTTATCTCTTTTGGCTTAATAGGAATAACCGACTTTACTCCAGTGGTATTTTGAACTGTGACCGCTGTAACTGCTGTCATTGCGTAGCTACCTAGAGCAGTAACTGTCTTGATGTCAGCTTGAATTCCTGCTCCTCCGGATGAATCAGAGCCTGCTATTATCAAAATTTTAGATTTGGGTTTCAATTTATTTTATTGATCTCTTGATTATTTTTATACATTTTAAAATTAAACTTCTGTCATATGACTCGCCCATAATCCTAATTTTTGGTTCAGTTCCGGATTTTCTAACTAAAATTCTTCCATTATATCCCATAAGTTTATTTGCTTTTTTAATTGCATTTTTACATTTGTTTTTATTAATTATTTTCTTATCTCTCACAAAAACATTTTCTAAGATTTGAGGCAAAGGTTTAAAAACATTTAATAACTTGCTGGCTTTTTTGCCTTTTCTTAAAGAAAATAAAACTTCTAATGCAACCATCAATCCATCTCCTGTGGTTGCAAATTTACCCAAAATTATATGACCGGATTGTTCTCCTCCTAGATTAAAATTAAATCTTCTCATTTTTTCCTTAACATATCTATCTCCAACTTTAGATCTAAAAAATCTTATTTTTTCATTCTTTAAATAATTTTCTAAACCATAGTTAGACATCAAAGTTCCAATTACACCGCCCTTCAAAATTCTTTTAGATTTCCATCTATAAGCTAGCATAGCAATAATTTGGTCGCCATCTACAATTTTTCCTTTTTCATCACACATGATAATTCTGTCTGCGTCTCCGTCAAAAGCAATTCCAACATGAGCTTTAAATTTTTTAACTGCTGACTTAATTTTAGAGGGATAAGTTGAACCACATTTTTCATTAATATTTAAACCATTCGGTTTATTGCCCATAGTAATTACTTTGGCCCCTAGTTCTTTAAGAAGTTTTGGGGCTGCTTTGTAGGAAGCTCCATTAGCACAATCTAATACTATTTTTGTTCCCTTTAAATTAAAATTTTTTGGAAAATTTTTTTTTAATATTTTTATATATCGATCATTTCCGTTTTCTAGTCTTTTTACCCTGCCTAATAATTTTGGATCTGTAAGTTGTTTCGTATTTTTAGCGTCTATTAATTTTTCAATCTTCTTCTCAATTTTGTCAGATAATTTCATTCCATCCGGACCAAATAACTTAAGTCCATTATCATAATAAGGGTTGTGGGACGCTGTAATCATAATTCCCATATTTGCTCTCATTGACTTTGTCAGCATTGCAAGTCCATTAGTTGGTAAGGGACCTAAAGTAAAAACATGCATGCCGCCTGACACCAAACCTGAAACTAAAGCAGGTTCTAAAGTATATCCTGAAAGACGAGTGTCCTTAGCAATAATTGCTATTTGTTTAGTTTTTCTTTGATTTTTAAAATAAGTACCTGAAGCTAATCCAAATTTAAAAAATTTTTCACCGGTTATGTTTCCTTGATTAACCGTTCCTCTAATTCCATCTGTACCAAAATATTTATTTTTCATCGATTTAATAATATCTTTTTAAAAACTAGAATTGCTTGTTGTACCTCATTAACATTATGAACTCTAAAAATCTGCACACCTTGTGACAACAAATATAAAATAGATGCTATAGTGCCACCCGTTCTATCTTTGCTATCATTTTTTCCTGAAATTTGGCTTATAAACCTTTTTCTTGATGTTCCAACCAAAATCGGAAATCCAAGACTATGAAACAAAGAAATCTTAGAAATTAAACTCAAATTATGTTTCAAAGTTTTACCAAAGCCAATACCTGGATCTAAAATGATCTTTTTGTTATCAAATTTTTTAATATTTTTTTCAAAATAATCATAAATATCTAATAAAACATTTTTGTATTTGGGATTTTTTTGCATATTATTTGGGGTTCCTTTCATGTGATGCAAAACCTTAGAAATATTTAAAGTTTTAATTTCTTTAAGAGAGTTCTTGTCAAAACTAAACCCCGAAACATCATTAATTAAATCAATATTATACTTAATTGATTTTTTCATCACCTCTGATTTTCTTGTATCTAAAGACAAACAAGTTAGCTTATATTTTTTTTTAAATTTTTTTATCACGTGTTTAATACGATTCCATTCGTTTAGAGACGAAACTGTTTTAGATCCAGGTCTAGTTGACTCGCCGCCTACATCAATTATTTTTGCACCAGATCTAATCATGTATGAAATTTGTTTATAAGATTTTTTCCCTATGTTGTATTTTCCTCCATCAGAAAAACTGTCTGGTGTTAAATTTAAAACTCCCATAATTGTCGGTGAGTTTAAATTAATACCTTTTAAAAAATTTGTTCTCTTAGATACTATATTTTTTAAATCTTTTTTTACTTTCTTTTTAGAAGTATAATTTAATTTTTTTATTTGACTTAAATAAATTATTTTTGAATTTATTTTAACTTTATTTCTAGAAATAATTTCTATTTTGTCAAAGGCAATATTTTTGTCACCGCATAGTGGCAAAGCTAATTTTTTACTTATCATTTGCTTAGCTATTGCTCCGTAATAAAAATTACACGCTCGAGTGTAATATTTATTCATTTAATAACTTTTAGATTGCAGGTTTGGGTTTGAGACCCAATGATCCCAAGGCTGATGTTTCTTTATCTTCGGATTCATTTTTATCATTAAATGACCTTGTTGGCTTAATGTCTCTTAAAATTAAGTCTCTAATTTCGTCACCTGATAATGTTTCATAAACAAGCAATGCTTTAGCTAATTTATGTAGGTCGTCAATTTTTTCAGTAAGAACTTTTCTAGCTTTTTCATAAGATGTTTCTACAATTTTTTTAACTTCTAAATCTACTTTTTTTGCTGTTTCCTCTGACATATGTTGTTGTCTCGCAATTGATCTACCGAGAAAAACTTCATCTTCGTTTTCACCGTATGCTAATGGTCCAAGTTCTTTGCTCATCCCATATTTGGTAACCATATTCTTAGCCATTTTTGTTGCCATATCAATATCAGAAGATGCTCCAGATGTAACTTTATCATGACCAAAAATTAATTCCTCAGCTATTCTTCCTCCCATGGCAACAGCAATATCTGAATACATTTTTTCTCTTGTTACTGAAAGTTGATCTCTTTCAGGTAGTCTCATAACCATTCCCAGGGCTCTTCCTCTTGGGATTATCGTTGCTTTATGTATAGGGTCTGAAACTTTCTCATTTAACGCAACTATAGCATGACCACCTTCGTGATAAGCGGTTAATTTTTTTTCATCTTCAGACATTACCATGGATCTTCTCTCTGCACCCATCATAACTTTATCTTTAGCTTCCTCTATATCTGACATGGTAACTACTCTTTTATTTTTTCTAGCTGCTAATAGGGCAGACTCGTTCACTAAATTTGCTAAATCCGCTCCGGAAAACCCAGGGGTACCTCTTGCAATGGTTCTAAGTTTTACATCCGGTCCTGTATTAATTTTTTTAATATGTACTTTTAAAATAGCTTCCCTTCCGATAATGTCAGGATTAGGAACTACAACTTGTCTGTCAAATCTACCGGGTCTTAACAAAGCCGGGTCTAAAACGTCAGGCCTGTTAGTTGCTGCAATTAATATTACACCTTCATTTGTGTCGAAACCGTCCATTTCAACTAACAACTGGTTAAGAGTTTGTTCTCTTTCATCATTTCCTCCTCCTAAACCAGCGCCCCTACTTCTTCCAACTGCATCTATTTCGTCAACGAAAATTATACATGGCGCATTTTTTTTACCTTGTTCAAACATATCTCTAACCCTGGATGCTCCAACTCCAACGAACATTTCTACAAAATCTGATCCGGAAATAGAGAAGAATGGTACGCCTGCCTCTCCAGCAATGGCTCTTGCCAGTAAAGTTTTACCTGTTCCTGGCGGACCTATTAAAAGAGCGCCTTTAGGAATCTTTCCACCAAGTCTACTAAATTTTTTTGGATCTCTAAGAAACTCAACCATTTCTTCAACTTCTTGTTTTGCCTCTTCTACACCAGCAACATCATTAAAAGTAATCTTTCCTTGAGCCTCATTTAAAAGTTTCGCTTTAGATCGACCAAAACCCATTGCGCCGCCTCTTCCACCTTGCATTTGCCTCATAAAAAATATCCATACTCCAATTAATAAAAGCATAGGGAACCAAGATAAAAGTATACCCAACAATGAAGGCATTTTGTCTTCGAGAGGTTTGGCAACTATACTCACCCCTTTCTCTGTAAGTCTTTCTACTAGGTTAGGATAATTTGGTGAATAAGTATTAAAAACTGAACCGTCTGACATTATGCCAGTAATTGTATTCCCTTGAATTTCAACTTCAACAACTCTTCCTGAGTCAACTTCTGTAATAAATTTTGAAAATGCAAGCTGGTTTTGGCTTGCAGAATTATTGCTATTTGGGTTTTTAAATAAATTAAATAGTCCTACCGACAGAAGGACTATTAAGATCCACATAAATAAGTTTTTAGCGTTCATAATATATATTTATAAATAGGTATTTTTTTTAATTTCTCAAGTATATAAACACTTTATTTAAAGTGTAAATAAGGCAATTTGCATCAATTTTATTAAAAATTGAGATATTGGTCTAAAAATCCTTATTTCATACCTCTCTAGTTATGGATAAATTTGAGCCAGTTTTCTCTATTACGCACCCTGCTAAGGTAGATTTAAGTTTTTTTCTCTCTTTTAACTTATTCAAAATATTAAAAATTTTTTTTGATCTAGGAGGGTAATATGACTTTGAAAAATTTTGGATTGAGTGACTTAAAACTTTAAATTGAATTTCCTCATTTTCTAAAAGAAGAGGTTTCAGTTTTATTAAAACTTCATTTCTTCTTTTCTCTGTAAGTAACTTTATTGCCTGATTTAAATAATTATTAATTATATCCCTAGATGTCGCTAAATTATTTATTGATCTAATAATTTGTAAGTGGCTAATACCACTTCTTTCAAATTTGTCTTTCAAACTCCTTATTCTTGTTCTTAAATATTTTTTATTTTTGTTACTTGGATCTTCAAAAATTTTTTTAAAAACTTTTTTTGAAATGTATTGTAAATCTTTTTTTTTAATATCAAGAAAAGGTCTAACTATTCTTACTTTATTACTTAATTTGCTAACTCTATTCATAGAAGATAGGCCTTGAATTCCACTTCCTCTTGATAGGCGTATTAAAAAAGTTTCAATTTGATCATCCATATGGTGGGCTGTCAGTATGTATTTAATTTTTTTCTTTATACAAAAATCACCCAAAAACTTATACCTTGTATCCCTAGCCGCTTTTTGAATATTAGCTTTGATCTTCTTGTTATTTTTTTTTATTTTAAGAAAAATAGAAAATTTTTTAAGAAGCTTTTGCACTGATTTAGCTTCTCTTTGAGAATTTTTTCTTATACCGTGATCAATTAAGATAAAATGTATAATAATTTTTTTTTCTATCCCGTAAAGTTCACTTAGTGCTGCTAAAGCTAAACTATCGGCGCCACCAGAAATAGCTGCAACAAATGGTTTGTTATTAGTAATTTTTGAAAGCTCTCTTTTAAAATCTTTATAAATTTTAAATATTTTTCTGTCTTCAATTATTGTGCTTTTAAGATTTAGCACATTTGAATTTTTTTTGCTCATACTGAGCTTTTTGTAACACAGACTTGCTCGCTTTTGGATACTGTTTTTTTAAACCTTTGATCATTGAACAACCTTGTTCTTTTTCACCTAATTGAACCATAGTTATACCTAACTTCAAAAGATTGTCAGGTGCTTTTTTGCTTTTAGGGTAGTTTTGATATCCGTCTAAATAAGCAGAGGCCGCATCAGAATATAATTGTCTTATTCTAAATGTTTCACCATACCAATACTGGGCGCTCCCTGCTAGTTCGTGGTCTTTATTTTTATCTATAAATTCTCTCAAAGCAAATTCTGCTGTTTCATAATCTCCAATTTTCATAAAGCTTACAGCAAAATCGTATTGCTCGGGTGCTGGTTTGTCAGGTAATAAAGATTCTTTAAGCTCGGGCTTTTCTTCAATAACTGCAGCAGCAGTTTCTATTGATTGGGTCTCCTGTTGTTTGGGCAGGTCAGAAGTTTTGTAAGCAGGTGCTGAGCCAAAATCCTGTGCTTTGTCTGTGCCCTTTAATTTAGTTTTTTCTTTGATCTTTTTTTTATTATTTTCATTTAAATTTAATGATGCAGACTCTAGGTCGTTAAACCTGAGTTGTGAGTCAGATTGAATCTTACTAACTCTATTTGACAACTTGTCTAGCTTGAAGCTTACTTCTTCAAACCTGTTTGTAAGATCTCTAAACTGACTTTCAATCTCATTTAATTTTAATAAATGTTTAGTTAAGATATCTTCATTTAAATTATTTGACGAAATTTTATTAGTTATATCAGATTTTTTATATACAGCTTTTTCTAATGTTTTTAAGTCTTGTGAAATTATATCTATTTGATCTACAATTGATTGGATTTGTTTTTCCTCAGATTTAAGATTGCCAATAATTAAGAGAAAGGCAAAACTTAAAGTTATCCAACTTTTAAAAAGAATCTTAAATACTTCCATTACTAATTATTAAATCCACAAAATGGCAAAAAAAAGACCCTTTGGTTATTGGCCAAAGGGTCTTTTTTAATTATTCTTTAAATTAATTTACTTTAACAGTTACAGATCTTCTGTTTTGAGACCATGCTAAAGGTGTAGAAGCCGTATTAACCGGTCTTTCTTTACCATAGCTTATTACAGAAATTCTTTTGCCCGAAATTCCGTAAGTCATTAAATAATCTTTTGCTGCGTTTGCTCTTCTTTCACCGAGTGCTAAGTTATACTCTCTTGTACCTCTTTCGTCGGCATGACCCTCTACAGTAACGTTAAGATCTTTATTTTTTCTTAAATAAGTTGCTTGTTTTCTTAAAGTGTCTCTAGAACGAGTCGTCAGCTTTGATTTATTAGTTGCAAAAAATATTCTGTCAGGAACACCTTTTGCTAAGTACTCAACTGTATCTTTTCCTGTATAAACGTCTCCTTCTAAATCGCCTGTAGATTTTTTTGCCGCACAAGCGCTTAATGCTATAGACGCGAATAGCACTAGAAGTATAGTTTTTAAATTCATGTTAAATTTCATATTTTCCCCTTAAGGTTGATGACTGAATATTTCAAATTCTATTAGATTATTCAAGTTAAATTTACAATAAAAATGTGGCTACTTTGATAGCAAAGAGGACCAAGATGGGTCAGATGCATCTGTTTCTGTTGGAATTCTCCTCTCATTATAACCTGTTATATCTATTGACCATAATTTAGCTGTGAACCCCTTTCCTCCTTCGCCAGACTTAGTTTCTCTATAAAATATCAGCACCCTGCCATTTGGAGACCAAGATGGAGCTTCCTGATAAAAATTCTCTGTAAGAAGCCTTTCTCCCGTTCCGTCGGTTCTCATGACACCAATATAAAATCGACCTTTGTGAACTTTCGTAAAAGCAATCAGGTCTCCCCTAGGAGACCATACCGGTGTTCCATACAACCCTTTTCCAAAAGTAATTCTTTTAACATTTGTGCCATCACTTTTCATAACATAAATTTGCTGTAGTCCGCTTCTATCTGAATTGAAACAAATAAACTTTCCATCAGGAGAGAATGATGGTGAGGTATCTATTGAGGAATGTTCTGTTATTCTCTCAACGATTCTAGACTCAAGATCCATTGTATAAATATCTGAGTTGCCATCTTTAGCGAAGCTCATTATTATCTTTTTTCCATCAGGAGAGAATCTAGGCGCAAAAGTCATACCTGGAAAATTCCCTACAACTTCTTGCATACCTGTTTCTATATCTAATAAATATACTCGAGGTAAGTTTCTAAAATACGAAAGATAGGTAACTAGTTGATTTGCAGGATTGAACCTTGGGGTTAAAACTAGTTCGTTTCCAAGAGTTAAGTACTTAGTGTTAGCACCGTCTTGATCCATTATTGCCAATTTTTTTATTCTTCGATCTTTTGGTCCCGCTTCTGATACATAAATTACTCTAGTGTCAAAATATCCTTCTTCTCCTGTCAATCTTTCATAAATTTTATCGGAGATAATATGCGCTACTCTTCTCCAATTTGATGGAGTAGTTGTAAAAGCTAAAGCAATCATTTCTTTCGAAGCTGTGGTATCCCAAAGCCTAAACTCAACTTTTAATTTTTCGTCTTTTACTAAAAGCTTTCCAGTCACAAGAGCTTGTGCCTTAATTAATCTCCAGTCCTCAAATCTTGGTTTTAAATGAGCAATATCTGGTTTTTGAACAAATGCATCTTTTTTTAATGGATTAAATAAACCAGTATTTTTGAAATTTGTTTCAATAATCTTAGAAATTTTTTCTCCCAATTGTTTAACTTTTATATCTTTATAATTTGCTGACTTGGGATCAACATGAAGTGGGGATACTGCTATTGGTAATGGATCTAGATTACCTCTTGTTATATCTACACTTATCAAAGCATTTGCAAATTCAAAACTAAATAAAGAATATATAAAAAATATAATAATTTTTTTCATGAGGTCATCCTTTTAACATTTCAGTTGGATTAAAATTGAGTTGCAAATCTTTCCATTTTTCATAACCAGTCGGAGGAACTTTAAGAGGCTGACACAATCTAACTGCTCTTAAAGCACTTTCTGCAAGGATTTTATAGAATTTTTGTCCAGGTTTATTCATTCGTTCATGATCTAAAATTTCAGATTTCAAAATTGTGCCATCTTTTTTTAGCTTAAGTTTTATCCTTACTAAAAGATCTTCGTCATATGGTAACCCTAAGGGGATGCTCCAGCAACCAAAAATTTGGGCTCTTAAGGCATCCTCTTGAGAAAGAGACAGACCTGTTGCAAAAGAATTTTTAACATTACTTTGTGTGATTTTTGAAGATTTTTTTTCAGTAACAGCCTCTTGTTTTTTAGCTTTATCAATTAAAGCAGCTATCTGATTTGTGTCTATCATCTCTTCTTTTTCAAATTCTGAAGACTGTCTTATCTGAGGCTTTATTTCTTCAGGATTTTGTTTTTTTTTTATTATCTCTTTTTTTTCTTTATTTTCATTTGGCAAAGGTATTCTATCTGGCTTTTCTTTTGCTTTAGCTGATGGAGGGGCTTGCTCCGATACTACTCTTTTTTCTTCTTCTTTCACTTTTTCTATTACCTTTCTAGCTTTTGGTGCGTAAGGAATGTTTGTTTTATCTGAAATTTGGATTAATTCTACAGATACAATTGGAGGTAAATCTATTGCCTGTCTAGTCATAAAAGGCAGGGTTAGAGCAGTAAGAAAAATTAAACCTACGTGGAATGAAATTGAATAAAAAAAACTTTTTGTCATTATACATTAATTTTTATAAGGTTCTGAAATCAAGGCAACCTTGGAAAAACCGGCGCCAGAAAGCGTTCCCATAACCTCGAGGACTCTTCCATAATTAATTGTTTTATCTCCTCTTACGTAAATTCTAGTATCAGTTCTGTTTTTTGCTATAGCAAGAAGCTTTGGAACTATTTTTTGGAAAGTAACCTGATGTTCCTGAATAAAAATTTCACCTTTTGAATTGATTGATATCGTTAATGGCTCTTGGTCATCTGGAAGTGAGTCAGCTGCTGACTCGGGTAGATCTACCTGCACACCAACAGTTAATAAAGGAGCAGTAACCATAAAAATAATTAATAATACTAACATCACATCCACAAAAGGAGTTACATTGATCTCACTCATTGGCTCGTTTTTTGAACGTTTAAATTGAAATCCCATAATAAATTTAAATTATAGATAAAAATCTTTTACAAAAGTTTTCAATTCTTGCAGAATATCTTTTTGCATCACTATTGAATTTATTAAAAGCAATAACAGCAGGAATTGCTGCCAACAAGCCAAGCGCTGTAGCAAAAAGAGCTTCAGCAATACCTGGCGCAACAATAGCTAAACTTGTGTTTCTAGAAATTGCGATAGATTGAAAAGAATTCATTATACCCCAAACAGTTCCAAACAATCCAATAAAAGGAGCGGTAGCTCCAATGGTAGCAAGATAGATAAAATTTTTTTCAATTATTTTAATTTGATCATCAGAAGAGATTTCTAAGACTCTTTCTACTCTAGCACTTTGAACAGCAGAAGATTTTGATCTTGTTCTCATTACTTCATTCATTGCAGAGATAAAAATTTGAGTAATAGGATCGTCTGATTTTGATGGTAAGGTTTTGCTAAAACTTTCAGCTGATTTTGATTTCCAAAACTTATTTTCAAATTGCGAAGAAGTAATATTTATTTTTTTAAACAGTCTATACTTTTCAAAAATTAAGGCCCAAGAAAAAATGGAGCTTGCCAATAAGATTACAATTACTGATTTTACTACGAAGTCAGCTCTTAAAAAAAGTTGCAATAAACCAAAATCATTTGCCCCTCCTAGGCCAACTACTTGAGATGCTATTTCTTGTTCCATTTTGATTCAATACTTTCAGAATGTGTCATGAATTTGGCGCTTCTACTACATTAAAGCTTATAATGAATTTATTCTCTATTTATCTTGTAAATTAAACCTAGTTTCACTGTAAAATCTTGCAATCAGGATGGCGTCAGACTTGTTGACGTCTTTCTTTTTTGAAAGTTGGTCAGATAATGAAGGATACATTTCAATAGCTTTTGTTCTACTCGCATCCTTTGAAGAGTTTATTAAACCAAAATATTTTTTCCATTTAGCTGGCCTTACAAAAAATATTGGCAATCCTAAAGCAGCACAAATACCCTTTATGGCACCAAAGGTTTGACCAAAATTAAACATACTAGTAACACCCTGTCCTGGCATGGCGTTAACTTGTTCGACCACTACAATAATTTCTTTAGATTTTTCATCTAAATTGTCTTTGATATATTTTACTAATTGAGCGCTATTTAATTGTCTTTTGTTTTTTTTTCCCTCTGACATTACAGGCATATCTAAAATATCTAATACTTTATTATCTTCTAATATAGCAATTGCTCCATTTAATCCGGGGTCTATACCTATAATCTTCATATTTTTTACCTTCGTTATTTTACAATATAGTTAGTAAAAATGTTTTGAACATCGTCGTTATCATCTAAGCTTTCTAAAATTTGATTGATTTTTTCGCCTTGTTCTACAGAAACACTTAATTTGTTAAAAGGTCTCCATTCAATTCCTGAATAAATGAATTCACCTATTTTTTTCTCTACGTTACTTTTTACTTTATAAAAATCTTCTTTTTCGCAAATTATCTCATGAAAATTAGAATTTGAAAAACAATCTTTTGCTCCAGCATCTATAGCGATTTCAAGAATTTTTTCGTCAGAGATTTTCTCTTTGGAAATTTTAATTACTCCACATGAAAAAAAAAGATGTTTTGTTGAACCGCTTTCACCTAGCCTACCTCCACTTTTTTGCAAAGTAGTTCTAATACTTGAAGCTGTTCTGTTTGTATTATTTGTTAAGCTTTCAATAATAAAAGCTACATTAAAAGGACCAAAACCCTCGTATCTTATGTTTTCGTAATTTCCGTCTAAAGCCATTTCAGATTTATTTATTGCTCTTTCTATATTGTCTTTTGGCATATTTGATTGTTTTGCTGCTTGAATAGCAGATCTTAATCTTGGATTTGAATCGGGATCTTTTGCTCCGAGCTTTGCTGCTACTGTTATTTCTCTAGACAATTTAGAAAACAAATTAGATCTTGCTTTATCTTGTCTTCCTTTTTTATGTTTTATTCCTGCCCAATGTGAATGGCCTGCCATTATTACAACCTTTCTTCTAATGATCCACCAACTCTAATTGGAAGGATTTTTTTTGCTAAACCTGTGTCTTCATCTGCATAAACCATTACACCACACATAGTAGCTTGTCCTTCTGCGGGAAAATGCTTTTCAGCTTTTGGGTCTTTCATAAATTTTTTAAGAGAATTATCTTTATTCATTCCTATAACGGAGTCATAGTCTCCGCACATCCCTAGATCAGTTTGATAAGCAGTTCCGTTTTTCATAATTCGGTGATCTGAAGTTGGTACATGTGTATGGGTCCCGAAAACCATTGTTGCTTTTCCATCAAAAAAATGTCCCATTGCCATCTTTTCGCTTGTAATCTCAGCGTGAATATCAATTACTATGAAATCTGCATCTTTACCAAGTTTAATTTTTTCAGAAATTTTTTTTGCTGACTCAAAAACATCTCTACTTTTTTTCATAAAAACATTGCCCATTAGGTTTATAACAGCAACTTTTTTTTTATTTTTTGAATTAAAAATTCCAAAACCGTTTCCCGGTGAGCCTTCAACTAAATTTTCTGGTCTCAATAATCGATTTTCCTGTATGATAAATTCCATTGTTTCTTTTTGATCCCATACATGATTTCCAGTTGTAATTACATCGACACCAGAATTAAAAAACTCTTCTACATTTTTCTTAGTTATTCCTACACCAGGGTCAGCAGCGTTTTCACCATTAGCAACAACAAAGTCTATTTTTTTTTCATTTATAAGGGTTGGTAAATGTTTTTTTACAGCTATACTTCCTGATTTTCCAAAAATGTCTCCTAAAACTAATATATTCATTGTGTTTTTTTTAATCCCCGTTCAGTAAGAATATAATCTAATTTTACGTCAAATTTCGATGTTGGAAGTTTATTATATTTTTGAAATGAAAAAGCAACACCAATAGTAAGTATTTTTTTATTATTTTTTACCAAAAACTTGCTTAAATATTTATCATAATAACCTTTTCCATACCCGAGCCTATTATTTCTAATATCAAATGCCAAAAGAGGAATTATCATCACATGAGGAACAAAAAATTTATTATTAATAGAAGGCTCTAAAAAACCATACTTATTAACCGTTAAAAGATTTAATATTTTCCATTTTACAAACTTCATGGCTCCATTTGAATTTATTTTAGGTAAAAGTATTTGGATATTTTTTTTATCACTAATAAGTTTAAAAAGTTTTAAAGTATTTACTTCATAACTTGAAGGATAATAACAAGATAAAAAAAATTTTTTTTCTTTAAATAAAGATTTTAATAATTTGAAAATAGGTTTAAAGAAGTTATAATTTACCTCATAATATTCTTTTTTTCTGTTTTTGAAGAATTTTATTCTTAATTGTTCTTTACTTAACATTTACTGAACTTGGGACTTGGATTCAGTTTTTTCGAGTATTTCCTCTAAAGATTTTGTTGTTTTGTCCAGCATTACCTCATACAACTTATTACTATCATCAACCATTTTTTTAAAATTATCAATGTCAGTGTTTAACTTCTGAATCTCTTGATCTTTATTTCCTTTATAGTCTATAGCCAAGGATTTAAGCTCTTTAAACTTATCAGACAACTCATCTAGCTTTATTTTTTGTTTAGACACTCTTTCTTTAAGGTCAAAATACTCATCTATTAACTTTATTGTAGTGATTAATAAAAGTTTATTTTCTCCAATATTTCCTAACTTATCTTTTAATTCGTTATATTTCTTATCTAAAAAATTAGTTAGCTTTTTTAAAGACTCTTCCTGGCCATCGTCACACGATAATAAATAATCTTTATTATTAAATTTAATATTTACATTTGCCATTTATCAATTTCTCTTACCAAATTTTCTGTTTCTTGACTTAACTCATCTATATCTTGATTAAACTTATCCTCTTGCACAGACTTTCTATTAACTTCCTCTTGAAGTTTTTGAATTTTTTTTTTTAAATATGTGTGTTCTCTTGATAATTTTTCATGCTTAATCTCTAATTCCTTTTTTTCACTTTCTAATTGATTTCTGTGAATTTTAATTTGATCTTTATCACTAGAAGACTGTGAATAAGTGTTAGATAATAGACTCAACCTTTCAAGAAGTTTGTTTAAGTTTTTTTCTTTATTTTCTAAAATTTCTAATTTGCTCATTTGTTTTTTCTACCATATTATTGCTATAGTGACTTTAAGTCTATATAGGTAAATTAGTAGTGAACACAAAATTAAATCAATTATCAAACGCAATAAGGTTTTTGTCGATTGACGCTGTGCAAAAAGCTAACTCAGGTCACCCTGGGATGCCAATGGGGATGGCTGATGTTGCTACGGTTCTTTTTAAATACCACCTGAGGTTTAATCCGAAAAATCCTGAGTGGGTAAACAGAGATAGATTTATTTTATCTGCTGGACATGGCTCTATGCTTTTGTACTCACTACTTTATCTAACAGGTTATAAAAGTATTTCGATAGACGACATAAAAAACTTTAGGCAAATAGACTCTATTTGTGCTGGTCATCCAGAGTATAAAAAAAATTCTGGAATAGAAACTACAACGGGACCGCTTGGACAAGGTTTGGGAAATTCTGTAGGCTTAGCAATTGGTGAAGAAATTTTTAGAAAAAAATTTGGCACAAAGATAATTAATCATAAGACTTATGTTGTTGCCAGTGATGGTGATTTAATGGAGGGTATTAGTCACGAAGCTATGAGTTTAGCTGGCCATCTTAAGCTAAAAAACTTAATTGTTCTTTTTGACAACAATAAAATATCTATTGATGGATCTACTAATTTAAGTGTTTCTGATAACTTTAAAAAAAGATTTGAAAGTTACGGATGGAATTTTCAAGAAGTAAACGGTCACAATGAAAAACAGATAAATAAGGCTTTGAAAAAAACAGCAAAATCAAACAAACCAAATATAATTTCTTGTAAAACAACTATAGGTTATGGGTCTCCTAATAAATCAGGAAAGGCTTCGTCTCATGGGTCTCCTCTTGGAGAAGAGGAAATAAAATTAGTAAGAAATAAACTTAAATGGAAAAATCAACCATTTGAAATTCCAAAAAATATTTTGGATTCGTGGAGAGAAATAGGAAATAAAGGAGAACTGATTGAAAAAAACTGGATTGAATTTGTTAATAAAAAATATCCTAATATTAAATCTGAAATTAATGAACTTATAAACAACTCAAATCTTTCAAATATAGAAAAAATAATTAAGGACGAAAAAGAAAAATATTTTACTTCAAAACCTGATATGGCTACTAGGCAATGTTCTTCAAATGCTATAGAAGCAATTTCTGAAAAATTACCTGAACTAATTGGAGGATCAGCTGACTTAAGCGGATCAAATAATACAAAAACTAAAAATTCAAAAGTTATATCGTCAAAAAATTTTAATGGGAACTATATTCATTACGGAGTAAGAGAACATGGTATGGCTGCAATTATGAACGGTTTAGCTTTATATGGTGGTTTCATTCCTTATGGAGGAACTTTTTTAATTTTTTCTGACTATTGCAAACCTTCGATAAGACTATCAGCTTTAATGGGTTTGCAAGTGATATATATTTTTTCGCATGACTCGATCGGACTTGGAGAAGATGGACCAACACATCAGCCTATTGAGCAACTTTCTGGACTCAGAGCAATACCAAATTTAAATGTTTTTAGACCAGCAGATATTAATGAAACTTTGGAATGTTGGGAGATTGCCTTAAAGAGTAGGAACAATCCTAGTGCAATTGCATTGTCTAGACAAAAGTTGCCTTACATTACTAAACAGCCTTCAGAAAAAAATAAATGTGTTTTAGGCGCATATGAGATCAATATAACATCCCATGATTACAAATTAATATTAATGGCTTCTGGATCAGAGGTTGAAATTGTATTAGAAGCTCAAAAACAGTTAAAAGAAGAAAATATAGACACCAAAGTAGTTTCTGTTCCATGTCTAGAACTTTTTGATAAACAAAATGAAGATTATAAGGAAAAGATTTTAGAGGTAGGATCTTGTAAAAGAATTGCTATTGAGGCAGGAAGCATGAAAGGATGGGGCAAATATCTTAACGAAAAAGATATAACACTTGGCCTTGAAAATTTTGGAAAAAGTGCTCCTTACAAACAAATATACAACAATTTAGATTTAACAAGCGATAAAGTTGTAGAATTTGCAAGAAAATTACTTAAGAGTTGACACTTTAAAATTACAAATGTCAAAATTAAAATTCTTTTCAAATATTCATTCAGTAGAAAATAAAAGAATTATTGTTCGCTTAGATTTAAATGTTCCGATGGAGAATTCTGAAATAAAAGATGACACTAGAATAGGGGTAATAAAACCTTTATTAGATAAATTAAAAGATAATGGAGCAAAAGTTATTTTGATATCTCATCTTGGTAGGCCCAAAGGAAAGGTTTCTCCAAACTTGTCATTAAAGCCAATATTCGATTATTTTAAAAGAAAATGTAACTATAATATTTCATTTTACCAAAATAAAATTGATGATGAGGCAGTTGCGTTTACTAAAAAACTAAAATCAAAAGATTTTGTTTTGTTTGAAAATATTCGTTTTTTTAAGGAAGAAGAAGCGAATGATGAAAATTTTGCAAAAAATCTTGCGAAACTTGGCGACCTTTTTATAAATGAAGCTTTTTCCTGCTCCCATAGAATGCAAGCATCGGTCCATAAAATAACAAAATTTATAGATAGTTATGGGGGTCCTCTTTTAGAAAAAGAATTAAAATCAATAGATCTATTAAGTAAAAATAAAAAAAAACCAGTTACTTGCATTATAGGTGGATCAAAAATATCAACTAAAATCAATATTTTGACTAGCTTAATAAAGAATTCAGAAAACCTTATTGTTGTAGGTGCTATGGCAAATAACTTTATCAAATTTAAAAATATTAATGTAGGTAAATCCCTAATTGAAAATGGAGTTGAAAAAATCATAAAAAATATTATTGATCTGTCTGAGAGAAATAATTGTAAAATTATAATTCCATTAGACGTTAATTCTTCTACTGATCTAAATGGAGCTCCTGTACGTAAAGATGTCCACGATATAAGGTCGAAAGAAATGATCCTTGATATAGGAGAAAAAACAATCGACTTAATTAGTAAAACTGTAGATAACTCTAAAACAGTATTTTGGAATGGTCCTGCGGGTTATTACGAAAATGAAAATTTCTCTGAAGGGACTATTTCAATAGCTAAAAAAATTGCAAAAAATACAAAAACAAAGTCATTAGTATCAATTATTGGTGGTGGGGACACATTAGCTGCAATTAAAAACACTGGATTACAAAAAAGCTTTACGCATTTATCAACAGCTGGAGGAGCGTTTCTAGAATCTCTTGAAGGAAAGGAATTGCCTGGTATAAAAGTATTAAAAAAAAATTAATTTATGACTATAGAAGAAATAGCAAAAAAAATGGTGACCAAAGGAAAAGGAATACTTGCAGCAGACGAGAGCACTGGAACTATGGAAAAAAGATTAAAAAGTGTAAATGTTGAATGTACAAAAAAAAACAGGCTTCATTTTAGAGAGACATTGTTTTCATCTAGTTCCATGAAAACTTGTATAAGTGGAGTAATATTATTTGATGAAACGCTAAGACAAACTTCTAGCAGTGGAATATCAATACCTGAGTTGATTAAAAAAAACGGCTCTATACCAGGAATAAAAGTTGATAAGGGAGCAAAGCTTTTAGCTGGCTCTGATAATGAAAAAGTAACTGAGGGATTAGATGGTTTAAGAGAAAGGATGGAAGAATACTACAAGCTAGGAGCAAGATTTGCTAAATGGAGAGCTGTTTATACAATTTCAAATAAGAATCCAAGTGAACAATGCATAAATTCAAATGCTCATGCTTTAGCAAGATACGCTGCATTAGTCCAAGAAGCTAAAATGGTACCTATTGTAGAGCCTGAAGTTTTAATGGATGGCGACCATCCTATTGATAAATGTTATGAGGTAACCAGCAAAGTTTTGGCCGAATGCTACAAACAACTAGCAATTCATAAAGTTAATTTGGCTGGAACAGTTTTAAAACCCAACATGATACTTCCCGGAACAGATTGTAAAGATAAAGCTTCAACTGAGGAGATTGCTAAAAAAACTTTAGAATGTCTTAAAAAAAATGTTCCAAGTAACGTGCCTGGGATAGCTTTTTTATCAGGTGGTCAAAGTGAGTTAGAAGCAACAAAAAATTTAAATGCAATAAATAAGATAAATGACACAAACATGAATTTTACTTTTTCTTATGGTCGAGCTTTACAACAGTCAGCTTTAAAAACTTGGGCAAAATCCATGAAAGAAATAAATACAATTCAAGAAGTTTTTAATCATAGAGCAAAAATGAATGGCGCTTCAACAGAGGCAAAATGGAGTGAAAAGCTTGAAAAAAGTTCTGCGGCTTAAAATTGAAAAGATATATTTACCTTTTATCACCTAACAAAATTGAAAACAGTTTCTATTCTAATTTAGAAAAGGTTTTAAGTAAAAAAAAAATAGAGTATTTTCAGCTAAGATTAAAAAATGCATCAAAAAATCAAATTGTTAAAATAGGAAAAAAAATAAAAAAAATTACTAATAAGTACAACGTAAAACTAATTATTAATGACAGCCCTGAATTAGCAAAAAAAATAAGTGCTGACGGATGTCACCTAGGTCAACTAGATCCATCAATTAAGTACGCAAAAAAAATTTTGAAGAAAAAAATAATTGGAATTACATGCCATGGTTCGCTCAAACTTGTAGATAAGGCAATAAGAGCCAAACCAGATTATATTGCTGTTGGGTCTTTTTTTTCATCAAAATTAAAACCTAATGCAAAAAAAGCAAAAATTAAAATAATAAAACAGATCAAAAATAAAACTAAAATTCCTATAGTTGCTATTGGAGGAATTAATAGAAAAAATTATAAAAAAATCATATCCCAAGGAGCGAATTATATTGCAATTTCAAGTTATATTTGGAATAACCCCGTCTTAAAACCGTTTAATGCAATAAAAAAATTTTACAAATGAAAATAAATGCAAATGAAATAAAAACTGGAATGATTATCGAGCATAAAAATGACTATTGGAATGTTTTGAAAACTCAACATGTTAAGCCAGGTAAAGGTGGGGCTTTCAATCAAGTCGAATTGAAAAGTGTAACGAAAGGAACTAAACTTAACGAACGATTTAGATCAAGTGAGAATGTTGAAAAAGCAGAGTTAGAAGAAAAAAAATTTAACTTTTTATACTCTGATGAAAAAAATTGCCATTTTATGGATAATAAATCATATGAGCAAATTTCTTTATCTAAATCCTTAACAGATGAAAAATATAATTTATTGTCAGAAAATTTGGAAGTTACAATTACATTTATGGATGATAAACCAATCTCTATTCACTTACCAAAAAATATAGAATGCACTGTGGAAGAGACAGATGCTGTTGTAAAAGGTCAAACCGCTGCCTCATCCTACAAGCCTGCAAAATTAAAAAATGGTGTCAGTATTACGGTTCCCCCTTTTGTGGAGAGTGGAGACAAAATTATTTTAGACACTAGAAATTTAGAATATGTAAAAAAGGTTAATTGATGAGACTTAATTCACCAAAAATTAATATTATTCGTAAAGCTTGTTTGAGAGCGTCAAAATCTTTGATAAGAGATTTTGGTGAAGTAGAAAAATTACAAGTTTCCTTAAAGGCTCCTGGAGATTTTGTTTCTGCGGCAGATAAAAAATCAGAAAAAATAATAATAGAGGAATTATTTAAAGCACATCCTGATTTTGGAATTCTTAGTGAAGAAGTTGGGGAATTAAATAAAGATAATAAAGATAATAGATGGATTATAGATCCAATCGATGGAACTATGAATTTTTTAAATGGTATTCCACAGTTTGCTATATCAATAGGATACGAGGAAAAAGGTGAGATAATTTGCGGGATCATATACGACCCGATCAAGGATGAGATGTTTGCAGCTGAAAAAGGCAACGGGGCTTTTTTAAATAACTCAAGAATAAGAGTTTCAAGTAAAAAAAAAATTAAAGAATCTATTTTAGTAACTGGAGGCCCAAAATTTAATAGCAAACATAAAAATGATATTTTGAGTGAATATGTTAAAATTTCAAATTTAACTAATGCACCAATAAGGAAATTTGGTAGTGCCGCCTTAGATTTAGCAAATGTAGCTTGTGGAAGATTCGATGGATATTGGCAATGGGAACTTAATTATTGGGACGTGGCTGCAGGACTAATTATTATAAAAGAAGCTGGAGGATTTGTAGATTTTTTAAGTGAATCTAAAAATTCACCAATTAAAAAGAATATTATTGCATCAAATTCACTTATTCACAAAGAGTTGAGAGAATCTTTGATGAAAAAAAATATTGAGTAAGTAAAATATTTATTATAAAACATTTTGCATGAAAAAAAAAATTCACCCAAAATACCATAAAATTAAAGTGGTAATGACTGATGGAAGTCAATTTGAAACAAAATCAACTTGGGGTAAAGAAAACGATGTATTAAAACTCGACATTGACCCTAAATCACACTCAGCTTGGACTGGTGGAAGTCAAAAAGTTTTAGATAAAGGTAGAGTAAGTAAATACAATAAGAAATTTAGCAACCTTAGAATAAAAAATAAATAATTATGTCAGAAACACCTTTTATGCCAAAAGCTACAGCTGTTTGGTTAGTAGAAAACACAACGCTGACTTTTAAGCAAATAGCAAGCTTTTGTAATTTGCATGAATTAGAAATTAAAGGAATAGCAGACGGAGATGTGGCTAAAGGAATAAAAGCTTATAATCCAATTCTTGCGGGCCAGTTAACTAGAGAAGAAATTGACAACTGTTCAAAAGATCCACAAAAATTTTTAAAACTAAACCAAAAAACTGAAGATGTTCAAGTTAAGGAAAGAAAAAGACCAAAATATACTCCGTTATCAAAAAGGCAAGATCGACCAGATGCGATACTATGGTTAATAAAAAATTGTTCTGATTTAACTGACGGACAAATTTCTAAATTGGTTGGGAGCACTAAAGGTACAGTGTTATTAATTAGAAAAAGAAGTTACTGGAACTTTTCAAATTTAAAACCTAGAGATCCAGTAATTTTAGCTCTTTGTACTCAAGAGTCCTTTGAAAAAGCGTTAGCAAAGGCAAAAAGAAGAGTTGTGAGAGAAAATAAAGCAAAGCTTAGAGAGGAGAAAAAACTTAAAGCAAATGTCCAGTAAAAAAACTTTAGTAGGCGTTATAATGGGAAGTAAATCAGATTGGGAAATTATGAAAAACTGCTGTGATATGTTAGAAACGTTTGATGTAGGTTATGACGTAAGAGTTATTTCAGCTCATAGAACCCCAAAAAGATTAGAGAAATTTATTGAAGAGTGTGAAAAAAATAATGTTGAAATTATTATAGCGGCCGCAGGTGGAGCCGCGCATCTAGCAGGCGTAACGGCCTCTCTTACTACAATTCCTGTTTTAGGTGTACCTATTGAAAGCGTTTTGAAAGGTATTGACAGTTTGCTTTCTACTGCCCAAATGCCTGCTGGCGTTCCGGTTGGAACTTTGGCAATAGGTAAAGCAGGAGCGATTAATTCAGCACTGTTTGCAATATCCATTCTCTCTAATAAATACCCTGAAATAAAACAAAAGCTTAAGGAATATAGAAATAACTTTGAAAAAAAGGTTCCTATTAAACCTTTTTAATTCAATCTAGACAACTAAAGTCTTAAATGATACCAAGCTACTTAATTAATTGGAGGATTTATTAAAATAGAAGTAAAAGATAACAACGTTGAACAAGCTCTTAGAGTTTTAAAAAGGAAACTTCAAAAGGAAGGTTTTTTTAAAGTTATTAAAATGAAGAGTAATTACGAAAAACCATCTGAAAGAAAAAAAAGAATTAAAACAGAAAACCTCAAAAGAGTAAAAAAACTCCAAAAGTTAAGAAATAGAATTTAATTTGTAACAACTTAAGAGGTAATCAATGCCTTTAGGCAAAGTTAAGTGGTTTAATTCAAAAAAAGGTTTTGGTTTTATTGTAGAAGAAAAAACAGATCGAGACATATTTTTACACGTGTCTGCTTTAGAAAACTCAAAGTTAAGGGTGCTTAAAGAAGATCAAAAACTAAAATTTGAAATTAAAGAAGTTAAAAACAAGTTACAGGCAGTAAATTTAAAGAAAGTATAATTTTATCGCGGGGTGGAGCAGTCTGGTAGCTCGTCAGGCTCATAACCTGAAGGTCGAAGGTTCAAATCCTTCCCCCGCAACCAATTTAAATCTTAAAATTCGATTTTTTGCTATCTTGAAGAAAGCTTTGAACAGTATCTATCGTTAAAGATCTGTAGCTTTTTCCAAATTTTTCAATTTGATTAATTATTTTTGGTGGCATCGTAATTATGTGACAATTTATTTTTTTGGCTTGTAAATAATTATATGGCTCTCTCGTACTTGCCCATAAAATAGAAGTATTTTTGAATCTTTTTGAGACAGAAATACTTTTTTTAAATATTGGTATTGGATCCTTTCCTTTATCAGCCATTCGACCAGCAAAAATAGAAATAATCGTTTTTGTTTTTTTATTAAGACATTTAAAAATTTTTTTTACCTGATCAAAAGAATAAACGGCAGTAATATTAAGTTTTATTCCCTCGGAACTTAATTTCCTTATAACCTTCCCCATGAAAACACCTTTTGAGTTAACAACGGGAATTTTCACATATACATTTTTACCCCATCCATTTATTTTGTAAGCTTGTTTTAAAATTTCTTTAGGGTTGTCCGCAAAAACTTCAAATGAGATTGGTTTTTTTTTACAAGATTTAAGTATATTTAGCGAATAATCTTTATAATTTTTTGCTCCAGCTTTTCTCATTAAACTAGGATTAGTTGTAAAACCATCAACAACAGATTTTTTATTAAAAGTTCTAATTGTTTTGAGGTCAGCAATGTCGCAAAAAATTTTTGTTTTCATAAATCTAATTATATTTAAATATTCTCATGTAATGCTTCCATCTACCTTTGATTATTTTATTTTCTTTCGATGACAGAAATTTTTTCCATTGATTTATTCTTCCGCTTCTAAAATATTTTAAATTATTTTTTTTAGAATTTATAGACCCCATAAAATTGTGTTTTTTCTCTTGTTTTTGAAGTGTTTCAAATTGCGTATTTTGAACAACTTTTTTTATTATAGCTTTTTTTGGTTTTATTTTTAAAAAAATACAAATTCTTTTTATCTGTTTAAAATAATTTTTCTTCAAATCCTCATATCTAATAAAAATGATATTATCTTTTTTACCACCAAACCAACTTCCAACGTTTTGCTCCCAAGATCCAAAGTTAATATCATAAGCACCATTTAAAAATTCTTTGACAAATTTTCTTTTAGAATAATTTTTATCTATTTTGCCTATTTTAATCAAAAAAAAATATAGAGATACAACGACATCTCTAGGATCTCTAACTACATAAATAACATTTTTAAATCTTGGTTCAAAAGGTTCATGGGTTTTGAAAATTCTTGGTCTACTTGATTTTATAAATGTAGACTCCTTGTTTGTGTAAATATCAGGGACGAGTTTATCTATAGTAGATATATTTATATCCTTTGTCTTCTTTAACAAAGTTGCTGTTATAAGACTCACCCAAAGATTCCCTGACTTAGGGTAAGAGCAAATAAACAAATCGTCACTAAAAGTTTTAATAAATTTTCCTTGGTAGGTTACAGCCGAGCTTAAAATATTTTTTGTTTTGAGAATTGCCTGAAAAAAAAAATTTACGTAATCAATAAGAAACCTGTTTAATATTAAATTTTTTATAAATTTTTTCACCATAATTTTATTCTATGTTTTTAACAATATTTTCTGTCATTTTTTTTGCATCTGCAAATAACATTAAAGTATTGTCTCGATAAAAAAGCTCATTATCTACACCAGCATATCCTGGAGAAAGGCTACGCTTAACAAACAAAACTGACTTACATTTCTCGACATCCAAAACTGGCATACCAAATATTGGGCTTTGGGGATCAGTTTTAGCTACAGGATTTGTTACATCATTGGCACCAATTACAAAAGCTACATCGGTATTAGCAAAATCGTTATTGATATCGTCTAGTTCAAACACTTCATCGTAAGGAACATTTGCTTCAGCTAACAAAACATTCATATGGCCTGGCATTCTTCCAGCAACAGGATGTATTGCGTACTTAACTGTAACACCATTTTTTTTTAGTTTATCTACCATCTCCTTTAAAGCGTGTTGAGCTTGTGCAACTGCCATACCGTATCCTGGAACAATAATAACTGACGATGCGTTTTTCATTAAAAAGGCTGCATCTTCAGCATTTCCATTTTTTACTGGTTTTTGATTTTTATTTTTTGTCTTTTCCTTTGTAGAGCTGTCAGTTCCAAATCCACCTAATATGACATTGAAAAAAGATCTGTTCATCCCTTTACACATTATGTAAGAGAGTATTGCTCCTGACGAACCAACTAAAGCTCCTGTAATAATAAGTGCAGTATTTTCTAGAGTAAAACCAATACCAGCGGCTGCCCAGCCCGAGTAGGAGTTTAACATTGAAATAACAACAGGCATATCGGCTCCGCCTATTGGTATTATGATTAAAAGCCCTAATAAAAAAGATATAGCTAATATACTCCAAAAGAAAATGTCTGACTGTGATTTACAAAGAAGAAAAGTTAAAACAATAACTGATAAACCTAATAACAAATTAATATAATGTTGACCTTTAAAGGTTATTGGAGAACCAGACATAATTCCTTTTAATTTTAGAAAAGCAATAATCGAACCTGTAAAAGTAACAGCTCCTACGGCAGCTCCTATTGACATTTCAATTAAACTAGCAAGTTTAATATTTCCGACAGAACCTAAACCGAAAGCATTAGGATTTAAAAAAGCAGATATAGCTACAAAGACTGCAGCAAGACCAACTAGACTATGAAAGCCAGCTACTAACTCTGGCATTGCTGTCATTGGTATTCTAAAAGCTATAAAAGCTCCAATAGAACCACCAATAATTAAGAAAATTAAAACATATACTAGCGAGGTTGAAAAGTTGCCAACGGAAAGAAATGTCACTACTACTGCAATAATCATTCCTAAAATTCCAAGCAAATTACCCTGTCTAGATGTCTCAGGAGAAGACAAGCCTCTCAAAGCAAGAATGAAAAGAATTCCTGAAATTAAATAAAAAATTGCCGATAAATTTGCTGTCATTATTTTTTTTCTTTATTTTTTTTTTTTATACATTTGAAGCATTCTCTGAGTTACTAAAAAACCCCCGAATATATTAACTGCGGCAAGAATAATCGCCAAAAAACCAAATATATTTGAGGTTTCAAATATATTGCTTTTACTTCCAGCTAAAGCTGCGATTATTGCACCTACAATTATAACTGATGAAATTGCATTTGTTACAGACATAAGAGGCGTATGTAATGACGGCGTGACACTCCATACAACATAATACCCTACAAATATTGAAAGTATAAAAATACTTAGTCTAAATATAAAAGGATCTATTTCCATTATTATTCTCCACTATATAAAGTTTTAGATATAATTTCGTCTTCTAAATTAATATTGAATACTTTTTTTTCTTTACTAAATAAATTTCTTATAAAACTAAATATATTTTTAGCATAAAGACTTGAGGCTGTATAAGGAAGTTTGTTCATCAAATTTTTAACGCCAACTACTTTTACACCATTTACCTCGTTAGTTTTGTCTGACTCTGAAAATGCTGAATTTCCTCCTTGTTCAGATGCTAAATCGTAAACAATAGAACCGGGTTTCATTGATTTAATCATTTCTTCTGTAACTATTCTAGGTGCCTTCTTACCTGGTATCAAAGCTGTACAAATTATTATATCATTTTTTTTGATTGCTTCCGATAATAGTTTTGACTGTTTCTTTTTAAAATCCTCACTAGTCTCTTTTGCGTATCCGCCGGAGGTTTCTAGATTTTCGTCAGTTTTAACGGTTAAGAATTTGCCACCTAAACTTTCTACCTGTTCTTTTGAAGCTTGTCTTACATCTGTTGCAGAAACTATTGCTCCTAACCTTTTAGCTGTAGCAATAGCTTGAAGTCCAGCAACCCCGGCACCTATAACTAAAACTTTTGCGGCAGGTACGGTGCCTGCAGCAGTCATCATCATTGGTATTGCTTTTTCAAATTCATACACTGAATCAACAACAGCTCTGTAGCCTGCCAAATTTGCTTGGGATGATAGAACATCCATTGACTGAGCCCTGGTTATTCTTGGTAATAACTCAAGAGAAAATAAATTAATTTTTTTTTGTAATAATTTTTTTAAAATTTCCCTGTTTAAATTTGGGTTTAACATTCCTAAAATTATTGAATTTTGTTTTAAATTTTCTGCTATTTTTGTGGATGGACAATTAACCTGTGCAAGTAAATCAGAACTTTTGGCCAATTCATTGGTATCATCAAAAAATTTTACATCAATATATTTGTCGTCCGATATGCCAATATGGTTTGCATATTTTTTTTCTAAATAAACATCTATACCAAGATCTTTAAGATTTTTTGCTGTTTCTGGAGTGATCGATACTCTTTTTTCTTTTAATACATCTTCTTTGACTGAACCAACTATCATAATTGGCTTATTTTTTGTATTTTGCTGCTTCTTCAGATCCGCCTGTAGCACTTCCTTTACTATAAGAATGTGCTCCCATCCCAGCAAGTTGGCCGTCTTTAATTATTAAATAAGGATCTCTAATAGGTTTTTTTTCAAAGAAACATTCTAATATCTCTCTAACCCCTGCAGCATATCTTGCCTGAGCAGTTAATGACGTGCCGGACGTGTGAGGGGTCATTCCGTGATTAGGCATTGATCTCCAAATGTGATCATTTGGTGCAGGTTGAGGAAACCAAACATCTCCTGCGTATCCGCTCAACTGTCCTGATTTTAAAGCTTTAGCTATAGCTTCTCTGTTGCAAATTTTACCTCTTGCAGTGTTAACTATATAAGCCCCTTTTTTCATTTTATTAATAAGTTTATCATCAAATAAATTTTCAGTTTCAGGATGAAGTGGGCAGTTAATAGTAACAACATCACAAACTTTAACTAAAGATTCTACTGATTCATGAAAAGTTAAATTTAACTCTTTTTCTACTGAGTCAGGAAGTTTATGTCTATCAAAATAATGTAAGTGAACATCAAAAGGCTTCATCTTTCTTAAAGCGTCTAAACCAATACGTCCAGCTGCAACTGTACCGACATGCATTCCTTCAACATCGTATGATCTTTGAACTGCATCAGCAATATTCCAACCACCATCCTTAACGATTTTGTGTTGATTGTGGTAATCTCTTACCAAAGAAAGTATCATCATAACTATATGCTCAGCTACTGATCTAGAGTTACAATACGTAACCTCTACAACATCAATTTTATGATCCATGGCTGCTTGAAGGTCTACATGATCTGAGCCTATCCCTGCGGTAATCGCCATTTTTAATTTTTTTCCTGACTCTATTCTTTTTCTAGTCAAGTAATAAGGCCAAAAAGGCTGTGATATTACAATATCACTGTCTACTAATTCTTTGTCTGCTTTACAACCATCTTTATCTTTGTCAGAGGTAACAACTAATTGGTGACCATTTGACTCTAAAAACTTTCTTAAACCCAGCTCTCCAGAGACACATCCTAATAGTTCTCCAGGGTTAAAATCTATAGATTGTGGTGTTGGTAAAGTCATACCATCAGGATATTTTTTTAGTTTAGGTAAGTTTGGTAAAGGATAATTCTTTGGCATACCACTTTTAGGATCATCATATAAAATACAAAGAATTTTCATCCGTTATCTCCTGTTATCCTTGTCTAGCTTTAAACCGAGGATTTTTTTTATTTATAATGTAAAGCTTTCCTCTGCGCTTAACTAGTCTAGAGTTAAGATCCCTTTTTTTCAATGATTTTAAAGAACTTGCTATTTTCATAATTTTAAAAGCCTGGCAACGTCCTACTCTCCCATATTTTAAAATAAAGTACCATCGGCGCTGAAGGACTTGACTTCCGAGTTCGGAATGGGATCGGGTATGGCCCCTTCGCAAAAATCACCAGGCAGATTTTTATATTATCTTTTAGGGAGTATGTAAATACCTAATACAATCAACATTTAAGCGATGGTGGGCGCGATAAGAATTGAACTTACGACCTCTACGATGTCAACGTAGCGTTCTACCACTGAACTACACGCCCATTGATAATTTGTTTTTAATGGGAATATTTATTATAACATATTATTCTTAAATTTATGTTAAATAAGCTAATCTTTGATGACAGTATTTTAAGTTTCCATCGCATTTCTAGAGGCCAAAACAATTACAATGGTGTAAATAGCAGCCTAAACTCTTTAACAATAAATAAAAAAGATTTTGAAAAACAGATTGTAACTTTAAAAAAATATTTCAATATTATTGATTTGAATAAAATTTTTAATTCAAAACTTAATAATAAGAAAAGAAATATAGTACTTACCTTTGATGATGGCTATAAAGACAATTTAACTAATGCCCTGCCAATATTAAGAAAATATAAAGTACCTGCAACAATATATATTACTACAAGATTTTTACAAAATAAGTGTGATATATGGTGGTATGAAATTGAAAAATTCATATCAAGAAATTCTCAATTAAAATTTAAATTTTTAAACAAAAATTATTCGTTCTCTTTAAAAAACAAAAAAAACAAAAAGAGATGTTTTAAAATTTTGAGCTCATTGTTTAAAGAACTTAATTACAATCAACAAAAAAATCTTCTGCAAAAAATAACAAAAAAAAGAAATAGAACCCAATACAAAAAAGAGCTGCTTAACAAGCAAGATCTAATAACTTTAAATAAAAATTATCTTATTACTATTGGAGCCCATACTCATAATCACATAAGCCTTACTTGTCTTAATAATAAAGACTCTATTCTTGAGTTAAAAAAATCTAAAAAAATTTTAGAGAATTTACTTAAAAAAAAGGTGTATCATTTTGCATATCCCTATGGGTCAAAAAAAGATGCAACTTTAAGAGAGAGCAATTTGGTCAAAAAAGTTAAATTCAAGTCTGCTGTGACAACCCAAATTCAATTTCACAAAGTAAAAAATAAATTTTTAATTCCGAGACTTCATATTAACAGTAAAGACCAGGGAATAATATTACTCTTAAAATTAAGTTGGTTTTATAAACTTTATCAAATTATTAGAGAAAAATTTTAAAATTAATACCAAAAAATCTTTTTTAAAATTTTAGATGGGATTAATAGAATTAAAAATTTTTTTACTGAAATACTAAAACTTTTTTCTCTAAAAAAAATTTTAAAAGCATTTAAAAACTTATCGTTTAATTTATAAAAAATAAATTTCTTATAATTTATTAAGGACTCAATTCCATTTAATTGATTTTTATTTAAATTTTTTCTATTTTCCTTTAACCAATTTTCAAACTCTTTGATTGAGCCGAGTCTGTCGATGGTAGTTAAATTCTTTCCGTGTGCCCTATAGATGGCTGTGGGTTCTTGAATAGCTCTAAATTTACAAATTTTTGATAACCTTAAAAATAAATCAAAATCCCCTATGTGAGTATAACGTTGATCAAATTTTTTTTTTAACTCTAAAAAATATTTTCTTCTAATGACAGTTGTAATTATTCCAACATTATAGTTATTTATGATTTTATCAAAAACTTTTCCTTCTGCTAGATTTTGTTTAACGTGAATTTTTTTTTTTTTAGTTGAATTATTATAAATAAGTAATTTACTGTAAACGACTCCTACTTCAGGGTTTTTAAATAATGGAATTTGTAAAGAAAGTTTTTTTGGAAGCCATAAATCATCTGCATCCAAAAAACTTATAAACTCACCTCTCGATTTCTTTATCGCTAAATTTCTAGCATAATAAAGTGGGGTTCTTTTGCTGGCAAAAAAGTATCTAAATCTTTTATCTTTCAATGAATTAAATATCTTTTTGCTGTTATCTGTTGATCTATTGTCCCAAAAAATTACCTCAAAATTTTTATAAGTTTGCATTTTAAGGCTTTTTAAAGCTTCGCGCAAAAATTCTGAGCCGTTGTAACAATTGACAATAATACTTACTAATGGTTTTCTCTTTTTCAATTTAAAATTTTATTTTTTTTTTATTGATGAAATAACTTATTTTATCCTTATCTCTTTTAGTATCCATACATTGCCAAAAGCCTTCATATTTAAATGCATTAAGTTGTCTCATTTTTGTAGCTTTTTCTAGAGGGTCTCTTTCTAAAATAGTTTTTTTGCTTTTTATAAGTTTTAAAAAATTTTTATTGACGATAAAAAAACCACCGTTTATCCAACTTGTTTTAATAGTCTTTTTTTCACTGAAGCTTGTAACTTTATTTTGTTTAATTATTAATTCTCCAAATCTTGGCGGAGGCCTAACAGCTGTAACGGTAATCAGTTTATTTTTTTTCTTATGAAAGTTTTCCAGTTTTTTTAAATTTACAGACGATATTCCATCACCATATGTTAAATGAAAATTTTTTTCTTTTAAAAACTTTCCAGCTTGAAGAACTCTTCCGCCAGTCATGGTATTGAGGCCGGTATCTAAAAAGGTTATAGAGCATTGCTTGTTAAAAAGCTTAGTTTTAATTGTAAATCCGCTTTTAATTTTTTTTTTTTTGTCTATTAGTTAGTTTAGATCTAAGAAAGAACTCGACTATTTTTTCACCCTTATAACCAAGCGCTAACACAAAGTCTTTTATGTTGTAATTTAAGTAAATTTTTAAAATGTAAATTAAAATTGGATACTTTCCTACTTTAACTAAAGGTTTAGGAATTTCTTTCGTAATTTCTTCTAACCTTGACCCAAAACCACCTGCTAAAATTATTGCTTTCATATTTTTTACCATTTGTATTTTATTTCTTTAATTTTTTTTCTCAAAATCTCACTCTTGTTATGTTTTAATGTAGAACAACTCACTATTAAATTTTTTCTTTTCCCAAGACCTTTAAAACCAAACCAAATTTTTGGTTTTACTATTAATATTTTCTGTTTTTTTTCACCAATAGTAGTTGAATAAAATTTATTTGTTAATTGATCAAAAAAAACAAATTTTACCTTTCCAACAGGCACAGTTAAAAATAATTGCATTTTTTTATGAAATTTCCACGCTTTGATTGAATTAAATTTTACCGTGGAAAAATACATTTCTTGAAGTTTTTTAAAGTTTATATTTTTTTTGTTAAAAGTCTTAAAAATGTTACCTTTTTGGTTTTTTATAATTTCAACATTTAAAGCTTTTATTTTTTTTCCAAATTTCATAATATTAATTAAATTTTAAACATGTATTTAGGTCCTTAAAAATATTATTACTGTGTCTACAATTTTCTTTGCAAAATAATTTTCTTGTATTTTGGATTTTATCACTGTTCCACCATTTATCTAAATGTAAATAATTATTATTTAAAAACTTTGAAGCTTTTTCTGCATCTTCAAAGCAAATATTATTTTTTTTTAGAATTTGAATATATTTTTCAAAATTTTTATTGTATCTATTGTTTATTCTTGGGTCGTGAAGAAGAATAACAGGATGATTTAAATACATTGCCTCGAAAAAACCGGTACTTAAGAAAGCTTCAATTTGAATATTATAACTATTTCTAATCTTATAAGTGTTTTTTTTAGAATGTATAAACTTTATTTTTGGAATTTCTTTTTTTATTGAATTTTCAATCAAACCTTTTCCAGTCATAGTCAAAATTTTTGCACGAATACTATCTCTGATATCTTTTCTTAATCCTTTAGTAAAGGATGATAACATTTTAATATAAATCTCCTTTTTACTAAACTCTGATAAATATCCTTTTGGCGGGTACCAAGACACTGAGTTCAATTCATAAAGAATTAAAAGTATTTTTTTATTAAGATTAAATTTAAAAGTTTTAATTTTTTTACCATGAACAGTATTAATAAAAAGAGGATAAGTTTTATCATTTTTTTTCCAACCCCAAGTTAGATACCTGTCACTTAATTTAACGTCATGGTAAACATTAAAATAATTATCATCTTTATAGAATCCTCCTGATCCATGTTGCAAAACAAGAAATTTTGCACCCTCCATCCTTTTTTTTGCAGCATAAATTTTAAAAACTTCATCGAAATAATGTCCATGCGTTGTTACAATTTTTTTGGGATTTTTTGGCCAGCTTACTCCACTATATTCTTTCTCTAATTCATTATAATTCTCTAGATAAAGTTTAGGAAAGTTTTTTTCTAAAAAATAATTAGCAAAATTAAGAAATTGATCGCTTGATTTCTCAAAATAATAAAAATTACTTCTGTTTGTTTTTTTGTCAGATAATTTAATTTTTTTTTCCCCTGAAGTTTTTATAGCAATTATAAATTTAGAAGCTAATATTTTTAACTTTTCTTTCAAAGGAATAAATAATCTGTAAAAAAATATTTTTTCTGATGATAAAAAAAAATATTTCATATTAAAATATCCTGGATTTTGATCTAGCAATAAAATTTTTCTTTTGAGATTTAGTTTATTATTTGTCTCTAAATTTTGGATTTTACATATTTTTAAAAATTTAAATATATTTGAAAAAACCCAGTGACCCCAATAATTATTAGTTGAAAATACTATTCTATTAAAATGCAAACTGTTATTAGGCAAGAAATCTTCATTTTTAAAGTTCAATGAATAAAAATTTTTAATTTTATATTTCGATTTTATGATTCTTGATATTTCCCATCGAGAATATAAATGATTAATGTATTCCCACAACCACCTATTTAAGATCGTATCCCAATAAACACTATCATAATTTTTTTGATGATATTTATTAAGAGATTTTGTTAAATTGTTTAAAATCTTTTTATTTATAGTTTTTAAGTATTGAATTGTATCTTCGATATTTGAATTTGTGTTCCAATGATAAGTTTTTAAAATTTTTTTTTTTTTATCTAAACTAAAAACGTTTTTCGGGCTGAAGCACCACTCCCCGATAAAAGATGAGTTTTTATTGATTTTTTTCTTTTGTTTTTGATTAATAATTTCATCATTATAATTAAAGGAAATCAAATCCATTGGCAAATTTAAAGAATTTTTATCTTTTTGATTAGTTTTTGAATTTTAATTTTATCTAATGACATTTTAGAGTTTGAAGAATAAGAAAATTTTTTATTTAGTTTTTTTCCAGATTTCTTTTTATATGGCATGTTGTGAGCGTAGATAGTAAAATAGTCTTTAGACTCGTATAAACCTGAAGACTCATCATAGGAACAAAGGCTTTCGTGTATTTTTTCCCCTGGTCTAATTCCTGTAATTTTAATTTTTGCTTTTTTGTTTACTAAAAATATTAAATCTCTAATAAATATTGAATTCATTTTTGGTATAAAAATTTCTCCACCGTTCAAAACTTTAAGTGAGTTTAAAACAAATTTTACAGCATCAGTTAAGGTTATAAAAAATCTTGTCATCTCCCAATGAGTTAGGGGAAGTTCCTTTTTTCCTTTTTCTATCAGATCTTTAAAATATGGAATTACAGAACCTCGAGAAGAAATAACATTTCCATATCTCACAACCCCAAACCTAGTGTTATTCTTTCCAGATAGCTGGTTTGCGTTTACAAAAAGTTTCTCTGCACATAGCTTAGTTGCACCGTATAAATTTATTGGATTACATGCTTTGTCTGTAGACAAGGCAATCACTTTTTTGACTTTATTCTTTAAAGATGCTGATATTAAAGCTTGGGCACCATTAACATTAGTCTTGATGCATTCAAAAGGATTATATTCTGCAGCAGGAACTTGCTTTAAAGCTGCAGCATGAATAACATAATCAACGTCTTTTAAAGCCATCTCAAGTCTGTCCTCATCTCGTATATCACCTATAAAAAATCTAATTTTTCCATCTTTAAACTTATTTTGCATCTGAAATTGTTTATTTTCGTCTCTTGAGAAAATAATGAGTTTTTTAAGATTACATTCCTTTAATAAAAACTCTGTTGCTGCAGTTCCAAAAGAACCTGTTCCGCCCGTAATTAAGACTGTTTTATTTTTTAAAAAGTTCATTGATTATTGTCCCTTTATCATTTTGTTGAAGTTTTCTATCTTTTTTAAAACTCCCTTATCAATACCATAAATTGTATTACAAAACTTTAACGAATTGAGTCTGTGAGAAACAAATATTGTTGTTTTTCTTAAAAATTTTATTTCTTTTAAAATTTGATTTTCAGTAAAAGTGTCTAAAGCACTCGTTGATTCATCCATTATTATAATTTCAGGATCATGCAAAAGTGCCCTGGCGATTCCTATTCTTTGAATTTCTCCTCCTGAAATATTCAGGCCCTCTTCTTTTATAATGCTATTAAGACCTTTTGGAAGTTTTTTATAAAAATTGATCAAATTAGCTTTTTTGATAATTTTCAATATTTTTTTATCATTGTAGTCCTTTCTTTTTGAACCAAATAAAATATTATCTCTTAAAGAAGTATTAAGAATAACAATATTTTGGGGAATATATCCGATATTTTTTTGCCAACCTTCTAAGTTTTGTTTAATGTTAACGCCGTCTGAATAAACATTACAACTCTTATTTGTTGTCAATCCACAAATAATATTAACAAGAGTGCTTTTTCCTGATCCGCTCGAGCCAATTATACCTACCCTTAATTTTTTTGATATATTTAGTTTTATTTTTTTTATTTTAAAACTTTTCCCGTCCTCATATTTAAAATTTTTTACTTCAATTTTAATCAAATCTTTGAAAGGAAAAACAATTGGTTTGTGATCCTTTTTAATAACTTTTGTATTTTTTTCTTTAAGCATCTTTTCAAATGAAGGAAAAGAAAATCTTAAAAGTTGTACACTAGCTAAAATTCTATTCCCTGAAGGTATTAGTCTAAATGCAGTAATTATATAAACTGACATAATCTTTATAATTTCATTTAAATCATAGTTGTTTTTAAATAAAATCATTATCAAAATTAAAATCGTAATAAATAAAAAAAACTCTAGAACATTTCTCGGTAAAGAATTTACAAACGACATTTTAAACTTTATGTTTGCTAAAATTGAGTTTTCTTGAGTTAATTTTTCATAAAAATATTTTTCTTTTGATAGCATTTTTATATACTTGATTGCAGAAAAACTCTCATTTATAAATTGAATACCTTTTTTTTTACTTTTAAGATTTTTCTTTCCCCAAAATAAAACAGAGTTCCTTATCGTAAAATAGTAAGATAAAGACAAAAGAGAAAAAATTGTTGCTACTGTAATTGAAATCTTAGGATTAAAAATTAAAAGGAAAGTAAATAAGGCAATCAAAATTACACTGTCTGTGACAATTTTGAAAATCGAATGATAAAAGTGTGTGGTCTGCTCAACTTCTGAAGTAAAATTTCTTAAATACTCCGAGCTATTTTTTTTAAGAAGTTGAGTTGGGTCTCTATATAAAAAATTTTTAAATAAATTATTAGATAATTTTTCTCTAAATTGAGCCATAAACTTTGACTCTACCCAGCTGTAATATGTTAAAATTAAAAATTTAAGTAAAAATATTATAAAAAATACACCCAAGAAGAAAAACAATAAATTTTCTTTACTAAAAAAAGGTAAATTATCAAGAAATGGAAAGATGAATTCATACTGATAATAAAAATCTTCCTTTAAAAAAAAATTTAAAATTACAATTAATAAACTTAAACTAAAAAGTTCAGCAAAGGCAGACAGAATCATTAGTGAAAAAAGTTTGATAGAGTCCACTTTTTGGTTTTGATCAAATAAAGAAAAAATTTTACTCTTAAATAAAATATTAGTCATTTTTAATTTTTAATGGATGATAATTTGTCAAATTTTCTCTAATTGGAACTTTGTTTATCCAATTAAAATATCTTTTTAATCCTTGTTTCAGAGAAACAAACTTATAATTATCAAATTTTTTTCTTAAATATTTATTTGAGGCATGATATCCAAAAGAGTCTCCCTGAGTTCCCGTTTGGATCTTAATTGGATATCTGCTTTTATTATTTATTTTTAAAATTTCAGAAATTAATTTTTTACTGTAAAAGATTTTCCAGCAGACAAATTAAATAAATCATTTTTTTTAAGTTTTTTATTTATAATTGTGTTTGTTAAAATTTTTGCACAATCATCTATATAATTAAAGTCTCGAAATCTCTTTAAAGAACCTTTTACAATTATAGGCTTTTTTTTCCAAAAATATCCACAAAAAATACTCACCATTCCTTTCCTTAAAAAGTTTAAGTTTTCACCTGGACCATAGGTATTGAATATTCTAAAAATTGCTGTTTTAATTTTTGTTTTATATAACACTTGTCTGATAAACATTTCTCCAGCATATTTTGAAATCCCATATATTGAGTCAGGTTCAATAGTGCTTTTTTCTGTTATGTTATTTTTAAGTTTGGACCCATAAACCGAAACAGAACTAGTATAAATGAAATATTTTACCTTTATTTCTTTTGCAAGTAGAGCAAGTAAATATGTGCCCATTCCGTTGGATAAATAGTCTTCTTTAGGATTGTCGTAAGCCGTTTCACTACATGATTGTGCGGCTAGGTGGAAAATTATTTTAGGTCGCCATTTTTTTATTTTTTTTAGAGTAGCTTTTGATGTTATGTCACCCTTTAAAAATTTGCACTTTCGATTTATGAAAGGGATTCCTCCTATTGTTTTTAAAGAATCTACCACTAACACCTCATGATTTAATTTAATCAATCTATCAGTTACATGGGCTCCGATAAATCCTGCTCCACCAGTTACTAAAATTTTAGTCATTCAATTTATTAAGTTACTTTGCTTTTTTTGTAAGAACATATCTATATTTTTTCTCGCTATATTTATTGATGAATTATCTTTTTCGTATCTCATTAAATAATTTTTATCTTTCTCTAATTTAGAAAAATATTCATCATCTGTTAAATTTTTAATTTCTAACATTCTGTCCCTAAACTCTTTATAAGAGCAATCTTTAATAAAACATAATCCACCGACTGGAAAATCATACATCTCAGAAGGAGTTAAATTGCAGCTTAATATTTTACCTCCCATAGCTAATTTTTCTCTTAACATGGTCGTATAATTACTTATAACAATATTGCTTTGAAGCATTGCTTTATATGAACTGTACTTATCACTATCTCTTTTGACTGAATGTTTGACTAAAAAATTAAATTCTTTTTCAGTCAATTTTTTCTTATAAAAATCAAGTTCTCCTTTCAGTAATTCTCCTAAACGAGCTAGAGCGAAAACAAATTTTAAGTTTTGTTCTAAACAAAACCTAATGGTAAACTTTGTCATATCAGCAAAACCCTGCTCACAATTATCTAGCCCATTGTTTTTAGAATAACCTATTAAACATGCATCTGATATTAAACAAATATCAAATTCTTTTATTGAATTTATGTTATTTTTTTTTTTATAAAGCAAAAAATTCGCTAAATTAATACTTCCTACTTTATAAAATTTTCCGATATTTATTTTATTTTTTTTATAATCGTCAATTTCAAACTGACCAAAGCAAAAAAAATTTGGTATATAAAATCTTTCTGAAAAATCAGTCTTATTAATACGTTTTTTAAATTTATGTTTAAAAATTTTAAAATCGTATCTTGCTCCATTTTGAATTGCAATAAATTCAAAATTATTTTTCATTAATTTTGCTATATCAAAAAATTTGTATGAGTTGTCTATGAAAGTTATTACTAACTTAGGATTAATTATTTTTAAAATTGAAATTATATATGCATCTTTGACTCTTCCTCTAAAATTAAGAAAAAATGTTTTTATTATCTTGGGTGAAATATATATATATTTTAGATTATTTGTTCTAACCTCTAATATAAAATAGTTATATCCGTATAAAACATTTTTTAAATCATTTGCTCCAACATCATCGAATACAACTATTTCAAAATTTTTAGGAGTTTTAAAGCTAAGCTTTATTTGAAAAATTTGTTTAACAATTAAAAGTAGATTTTTTATATTCAATATTTAATCCGATATTTTATTTTTTAATTCTTTTTTTAACTCTTCATATTCCAACATTTTTCTTTTCATAAAGTTAACAGTTAGCTTTGTTTTAATTGCTATTCCTTTAGGTGTAAGAACATAAAAATAATTAATTTTATTTGGGTTTTTTTTAAAATTGGATATCTTTACTAATCCCTTTTGGCGTAATGCTTTTAAACAATAATTAAGTTTCCCTAAACTAAACCCAAGATCTTCAGCTAATTCCCTTTGGGTAGATTCAGGGCTTTTTTGAAGCTTTCTTAAAACATTAAAATGATCTTGATCATTATCTAGTTTGTTCATTATTTGAACATATATATCGTTCAAATAATGAACAGTAAAGATAAATAAAAGCTATTTTAAAATTTAAATAGATCTAGTTTTTTTTGAAAAATTATTACTATATTTTGATCTTTAGAAAATCCTTTTCAGTGCATAAATCAAGCCAATTGAGCTATTAGTACTGGTCAGCTTCACGTGTTACCACGCTTCCACACCCAGCCTAT
>MDTB01006846.1_pt1 | contig 60641 bp, 57 predicted proteins | sample 811161 | NCBI WGS metagenome assembly MDTB01 (sample SAMN05326650, study PRJNA326480) | marine metagenome | isolation source: seawater | place: Mediterranean Sea | collected 2009 | reverse complement strand
TTAAACAGCTACGACATAGGCGTCGACATAGAACTTGCTAATGCTATTCGCCATATTCGCCTTGGACATCCAACTATTAAATGCGTTGTGATTACCAGTGGCCTACAAGGAACGTTTTGCGCCGGAGCCAATATCCGAATGCTGGCAGCAGCTGATCACTCCCATAAAGTCAACTTTTGCAAATACACCAACGAAACACGACTCGAAATGGAACAGGCCAGCAACCTGAGCGGTATTAAGTTCCTTGCAGCTGTTAACGGTGCATGTTCAGGAGGCGGTTACGAGCTAGCTCTTGCGTGTGATCACATTCTTTTGGTTGATGACAGAAGCACTTCAATTTCATTGCCGGAAGTCCCATTACTTGGGGTCCTTCCCGGGACTGGAGGCTTGACCCGCCTCACAGACAAAAGGCATATCCGACGAGACAGAGCCGATATCTTCGCCACAAAAGCCGAAGGAATCTCAGGAAACGAAGCGCTCGAGTGGGGATTAGTCGACGAACTCGCAACGCCCACTAGATTCCAACAAGCCGTAACCAGTCGAGCCAATGAACTGGCAAAGCTGAGTTCTCGCCTGAGGGGGACGCCAACCGAAATTCCGTCAACCCGGCCGATTACTTCCGAAAAGTACATCACCTATGACTGGGTAAAGGTCGAGCTATTCGATACCCACGCAGAGCTAAAGATATTTGTTACTTCGAACTCCGACTGGTTGCTTCGTACTGCGCTCGAACTCGACGATGTACTCTGCCGTCTTCGGTTTGATTATCCGCACCTGGGGACGCTGGTCTTACGAACAGAGGGTTCCATCGACGACGCCGTCCTTCAAGATTCAGGGTTGACCCATACATCGACGTCTGATCAGGTCGAACTGCAACTTCTCTGGCGACGGTGCTTAACAAGGCTTGACCTAACCGCCAAAACATTGGTTACGGCGATCGAACCTGGATCCTGTTTTATTGGGATTCTCCTCGAGCTAGCCCTTGCTTGCGATCGCATTTTCATGCTTGATGGGCAATTTGAAGATCATGATAATCCTTTACCAGCAGCATCAATTCAATTAACTGAAACCAACTTTGGTTCGATGCCCATGTGGAATGAAATCAGCAGATTAACTTCTCGTTTTTGGGGAGACCAAGAAGCTTCTAACAATCTTTCTCCCTTCTTAGAGACTGAGATTCTTGCTGCAAAAGCTGCCGAATTGGGACTTGTCAGCGCTACCCCAGATGATTTGGACTGGGATGACGAACTGCGGCTTTTCATCGAAGAGAGATCAAGCTTTTCTGCCGATGCCCTAACCGCCATGGAGGCAAACCAAAGATTTTCCGGGCCCGAAACTATGGCAACAAAGATCTTCGCGCGACTTTCGGCCTGGCAGAATTGGGTATTTACTAGACCTAACGCAAGTGGACCCAACGGGGCACTTCAACGCTACGGCAGCGGAGCACGAGCTGAATTTGATAATCGACGTACATAACTAAACTGCAGACTGAAGATTCAATGAACACATCAATCGATTATTCAGAAAAGATTCCAAACAACGTCGATCTTGTAAGCGATAGACGGTTACAGCGAGCACTCGAGAACTGGCAACCACGCTTTGCTAATTGGTGGTCTGAAATGGGGCCAGCTAGCTTTCAAGATAAGGAAATTTATTTACGAACAGCAATCGACGTCGGACAACAAGGATGGGCTCATTTCTCTCACGTGAAATTGCCTGACTACCGCTGGGGCATCTTTCTTTCTGAACCGGAAACCGACCGACGAATTGGTTTTGGAGAGCTCAAAGGTCAACCAGTTTGGCAAGAAGTTCCAGGCGAATTCAGAACCGAGCTCAGGCGTCTGATCGTTGTGCAAGGCGACACTGAACCCGCATCGGTTGAGCAACAGAGATACCTGAGCCAGACCGCTCCCTCTTTGTACGACTTAAGAAATCTTTTTCAGATCAACGTAGAAGAAGGCCGCCACCTTTGGGCGATGGTTTATCTGTTACATGCTTACTTTGGTCGCGATGGACGAGATGAAGCCGATGCTCTTTTAGAAAGAAACTCAGGAGACCCTGACCATCCTCGCATTTTGGGTGCTTTCAACGAAAAGACATCGGACTGGCTTTCATATTTACTCTTTACCTATTTCACCGACCGAGACGGCAAATACCAGCTGGGAGCTCTCAAGGAGTCTGCCTTCGATCCGTTGAGTCGGACTTGCGAATTTATGTTGAAAGAAGAGGCTCATCACATGTTCGTTGGTGCATCAGGTATCGGGCGTGTGATTCAGCGAACATGTGATGTGATGAATGAGCACAACACAGACGATGTGCGCAAGTACGGAGTCATCGATTTAGAGACCCTCCAAAAATACGTCAACTTCCACTTCTCAGTCTCTTTGGATCTATTTGGGTCAGAAACTTCAACGAATGCAGCCAACTACTACTCCGCAGGATTAAAAGGGCGCTTTGCAGAAGATTCCTATCAAGATGACCATGTGCTTATCGAGGAGGAAGATTTCATTATTGAAGCCAAGGACGGCCTATGGAGCAAAACCCCTAAGCCCGCCATAACTGTGGTCAACCAGCAACTCAGGCGGTCATATATCGATGACTGCGCAAAGGGTGTACGTCGTTGGAACCGTATCCTTGATCAAAATGGAGTCGACTTTCAACTGAAACTCCCCCATGAAGCATTTCACCGACAAGTGGGGCTATACCAGGAAGAGTTTGTTACTCCAGAGGGCACCATAACCTCCCAAGATGAATGGAACGATGTTGCCTCAAACTTTCTCCCAACTGATTCTGACCGTGATTTCGTTCTCTCTTTGATGCAACCGGTTTACGAACAAGGTCAAATGGCGAGTTGGATTTCGCCACCAACAACAGGAATCCACACTCAAGGAATCGACTATGACTATGTTCGACTTTAGGAACTAAATCCGCTGATAATTCCAATCAAGAGGTATATCGCCGTCGTATGGCATCGACCCGTGAAACTGTCTTTCATCGCCATCAAAGACCAACGGCAGAAAGTGGCGGTCTCCCTCCCACATAGGTAAATCTGCCTCTGCTCGAGTTTTTGCGTCAAGGGCACAGGCCTGCAAAAGTCGATCAAGTTCTACCCAAACCAGTGAACCTTCATCATTAGAGGACAAGAGGTCCCCCTCCCAGCCCTCTGCGAGGAAGATAAAACCCAGCCACTCCTCACGCTTGGGGCCAAAATTAGACCAACTTATAGTTCCCCTCAAAAGGAGCGATTTAGCCGCTACTCCTGCTTCTTCTTGCAATTCTCGAAGCGCTCCAGCCGCCACCGATTCATCCACTTCCAATTTGCCACCGAGGCCATTGAACTTTCCGTAGTGGTCATCATCCGGCCGAGAATCACGATTTATCAAGAGAACGCTATTACTGTCACGATCAAGGAGGTAGATGAGCGTTCCGATGATTGGAGTAAAAACCATTCACGGAAACGTAGCGGCTAAATCGTCTCTAGTCGCTAGATCATCTGGAAAGACTCGTGACTGATCTCTACCAAGTAGCCGGGCTTCGCTTAGCAGTAGCAACAAAAGGAGCCGTCGGAACCGGACCAACGATCGTTATGTTGCATGAAGGTTTAGGGTCTATAACGCAATGGCGAGACTTCCCGGATCAGATGCATACCGCTACAGGGTTGCCAGTTCTCACGTATGACAGAGCCGGATATGGGCGTTCCGACGCTGGGACGTCTCAATATGCTGCCGACTTTTTGCATCGCGAGGCCCTAGAAACTTTGCCCTTGGTTTTGGAACGGTTTGATATCGACCAACCTATTCTGATTGGCCACAGCGATGGGGCATCAATCTCGCTGATAGCAGCCACCTCAGATTCATTAGACCCCCTGGCGGTCATAACTATCGCTGCTCACATCTTCGTCGAACAAGCAGGATTGGATGGAGTGCAGGCCGCTAAGTCCAACCGAGAGCAGATTGTTCAAGGCATGAGCCGGCACCACGACCGACCCGAAATCGCATTTGATCGTTGGTCTAACATTTGGCTAGATCCAAGCTTCGCAACTTTCGATATCCGTCAGAATCTTGACCGCATCACCTGTCCATTACTAGTTATCCAAGGCGATCAAGACGAATACGCTACCCCAGAAATGGTCCATGGCGTGACTCAGCGAGTGCCACATGCGGTGGGTAAGTTCATTCCAGATTGTGGGCACATTACCCACAAGGACCAACCCAAACTCCTAATTGACATAATCCGGAAATTTTTATTGAGTACCGGTTTAGGAATAAACCCTTAGTGTCATTGCACTGCCAGCAAAGCATCAACGGCTACCTTCTCGGGCGCCTCAAGTGGCCCAAAATGAGTCAAACCCTCGTAGTAAATAATTCTCGCATTGGGCAACGCCTCTGCTGCTGGCAAACCAGCTTCCGGAACTCCAAGAGCTTCGAAACTTGGAGACCTACCTTTACCGATGACAATCGGCGCTTGGCAAGCAACAACCTTGTCTGTAGTCGAGACTCGTTCTCCATCGTAGATTTTCGCTTCATTGGCGCCACGACACCGAAGGCGCACTCCGCCGGCTTCAATATCTTCGAAGATGTTCATAACGTAGCTGTGTAAGGCATCCGCTCGGCAGGACGCGAATGGTGGACGGCTAGCAAAACGCTCCAACGCCTCCGCCCGCGAATTGAAGACCTCCCGACGTTTCATAGCCCCTGGGATGAGCGGATTCTCACCAGCTGGGAAAGCTTCGCCGGGCCGCCACATTACGGGCTCATAGCCATACATTCGCCTAATCAAACCAGGTCTCGCTGCATCAGCCAGCAAAAGCGTTGCAGCACCGACAGAGTGACCTACACAGTTCAATTCGCCAGTCGCTATCTCGAGATGATCGACAACAACCAAGATGTCCTCGGCCAAGCTCGTCCACTCATAATCATCATCTTCGGGAGGGCTACTCCACCCATGTGCTCGCAAGTCGGGAGCCCACACAGTGAAATGCTTTGTTAATTCAGCCATGAAAGGTCCGTACGTCCGAGCATTAAAGCCTGTTGCGTGAACAAATAGGAGGGGCGGCCCTTCAGTTCCTAACTTGTGCAACGCTATTGTCCCGCCACTTTCGGATCGCAACATTCTCGGTTCTGAAACATCTCGCATTTAGGTGCCCTTTAGATCTCTTGTCGACCATAGGCGCCGGCATGCTATGCATGACGTTTATGAGTGACGACAATTACGACATCGAATTCTTTTGGGATCCTATTTGCCCCTTCGCCTGGGTCACATCTCGGTGGGTGGAGAAAGTTTCGCTCCAAACCAACTATTCAGTTGACTGGCGTTTCATCTCGCTACGCATCCTAAATAAAGACAAAAACTACGAAACTGACTTTCCGTCCGGTTACGAGGAAGGGCACACAGCCGGGCTTCGATTCCTTAGAGCAGCGGCCTATGTAAGGGAAGAAGAGGGCCGAACTGCCATGTCTGCTCTGTACGCCGCCTTTGGTACTCATTATTGGGAACTAGACCAGCGACCGGGTTTAAGGAAACAACTCGGAACTGTCGAACACACCAAGAAATGTCTCGAAACAGCCAAGTTACCTAAGAGCTATGCCATGGCAGTAGATGACCCTAAATGGGATGTAGTTATTGAGGATGAAACCGAATTGGCTTTATCTAGGACGGGCAGAGACGTCGGAACCCCGATTATCTCGTTTCAACCTCCAACCGGTCTCTCTTTTTTCGGGCCGGTGATCTCTAGAGTGCCGAGCGACGACCAAGCAGTTCCGCTTTGGAACGCCGTCATCGAATTAGCTAGCTTTCCCGGATTTGCTGAGATGAAACGATCTCTCCGAGAAGCTCCACAAATAAACGTTTTAGGAACGCTCGAAGCACCTCCAATTATGGAGGACTGGGAAGCAGGCTCTCGCAAAGACCATAAACCTGCGCAGTAGCTACAGGCCTGATCGTCTGCGACCTAATGTGTGCCTATGACTGAATCTGCAGGTGAGCTATACGGACCTGGAGCGAGGACGCTGCAAGATCACTTCGACGCTAGGAGACTGGCTGACCGACTCAACGAAGCGACCGTCACTTCGACCATAGATGAACGAACCGCGTCGTACCTAGAACGAGCTACCTACTTCTTCTTGAGTACAGTCGATGCCCACGGATTTCCCGATGTTTCCTACAAGGGCGGCCGCGCTGGATTCCTTCAGGTGCCAGATAAACAGACTTTGCGGTTTCCCTCCTACGACGGAAACGGCATGTACCGGTCTCTGGGCAACATTCAAGAAACCGGAAAAGTTGCGATGCTCTTCATCCGCCAAAACAAAAATGCGAACAGAATTCGGATCCATGGGTCTGCAACTGTTCTGCTTGATGAGCATTCGGTGTCGACCTTCGAAGGTGCAGAAGCGGTTGTCGAAGTTGAAGTAACCCGAATCTTCCCCAACTGTCCCCGATACATTCACGACCTCGAGTCGGGAACGACTTCTGAGTTCGCTCCGGGAGGCCCGACTCCCCCGCCTGAGCCCGAGTGGAAGCAGTGGGATACATTCGCAGACGTCCTTCCCGAGAAATGACGTCATGAAAGTTTTTGCCACCCTGCCCCAAGCCGATCTGAACGAAATTCCAGAAGCAATTCAACGAATCGAGGCCGACGGGTATAACGGAGTAGTAGCGCTCGAGAACAGACATGACCCTTTCCTTCCTCTAGCAGTAGCAGCTGTTCACTCAAAACATCTAGAACTAGCAACCGGCGTTGCCATCGCATTCCCGAGAAGTCCGATGATCGCAGCCAACATTGCTTGGGACTTACAACAAGCAAGTTCAGGCAGGTTCGAGTTGGGATTGGGCAGTCAAGTTCGAGGACATAACGAACGACGATTTAGCGTCAAATGGCAACCTCCTGCGCCGAGAATGATGGAATACGTTGAGGCCGTCAGAGCAATTTGGGACACATGGTCGACTGGTCAACCGTTGAACTACGAGGGGGACTTCTACAACTTCACTCTGATGACCCCAAATTTCACTCCTGAGCCGTTAACAGTCGATCTTCCAAAAATTACTATGGCTGCAGTTGGACCAATGATGTTAAGAACCGCCGGACGCGTATGCGACGGAGTGAGACTTCATGCGTTTTGCACTAGGTCCTACCTCCAAGAAAAGATTCTGCCTGAAATCGAGACCGGCCTCAGTCAAAGCTCGCTGACTCGAGACCAATTCGAAATTAGCGGTGGAGGCTTCCTTTGTACGGGGCCTGACGACGAGTCTGTCGCAGAAATGATTGATTGGGTTCGTTATCGAATCGGATTTTACGGAAGCACCAAGGCCTATTGGCCTGTTCTCGAGCAACACGACCTTTTAGAACTTGGCCAGGAACTCAACTATCTCTCCAAAAACAACGGCTGGTCTAAGATGGCGGCGCTAGTAAGTGATGAGGTGGTAGAGCACTTTGCTGCCGTAGGGCGACACGACGAAATAGTCAAAGCAATAACGGAACGCTTCGGGGGACTTACCGATGCAATCGGAGCCAGTGCATCACCTGAGATTCCCGCCGATCTACCACCAGACGTTATCCAAGACATCCAAGCTATTTAGACTCGCCTTTTCTCTAAAGCGGCATACGTTGCTGCTATCAAATTGAAGGCTCGAGAATCGCCAACCAGGCCAGCCGCCATTCTGTTCATAGAATATGAGATCGTGAGCCGTTCGCTGATGTCCATCACACCTAGCGAACCACCCCACCCAAACCAATAGAGAGTTTTTTCACTCGGACTCAAAGGCGCATGTTCGTGGTTAATTCCGAACCCTGTGCCATACGGAACACTCATTCCTAAAACCAAATCACGGTCAAAAGTGCGGCGCAGCAAGGCGTCTTCGATTGTCGCAGGCTCCATCAACTTGACCCCATCGATACTTCCTCCACACGCGATAGCTGAATGAATTCGCGAAATAGACCTTGCGTTTCCAATACCACCTGCCGCCGGAATTTCAGCTTTCTGCCACTTCGGTGTCACAGGTTCGCTACCGTCGATCACACAACTTTTCAAAGTCTTAGACGCCACGGACTCTGGTTCAGCCTCAATCATCTCATCGACTCCACGGCCTGGAGGATCCATCTCAGCAACGCGAGGACCTTCTGACCCAGGCAAACCAATATGAAAATCAGCTCCGAGCGGCTCCGCAACCTCTTCTCTAAAAAAAGTTCCAAGCGTTCGGCCATCAACACGTTGCAGGATTTCCGCCTGCATAGTTCCCTGAGTCAGGGCGTGGTAGCCGGGCGCTGTTCCTGGCTTCCACCAGGGTGTCATCTCAGCCAATAGAGCGGCACATAAATCATGGTCATAAAGCTCATCAACTGTAATAACTCTAGGAAAGCCAGAACACCCTGTTTGATGGGTCATGACGTGCCGAACAAGAACTTCTTCCTTGCCGTTAGCAGCGAACTCGGGCCAATACTTGGCAACGGGGGCAGAGAAATCGATCAGATTGCGGTCCGCCAACATCAACATGCATATTGACGCCATTGTTTTGGTCGTCGAGTAAACGTTAACGATCGTGTCTTCTAACCATGGGTCTCCCGTAACCGTTCGGTTTCCCGCCCAAAGATCAACCACATTCTTGCCATGGAGTGTCACTGCGACGCTTGCTCCTAGCTCTTCGCCAGAATCAAAGTTGGCCTCAAATGCATCGCGCACGACCGAGAAGGCTTCCTCGTAACTTCCGCTAACTAGAACCATGTCAATCCAAACCTCAGCTAACTAACGCCAAGGTAATCACAAATTCGACAGGGTCTTGAAGTTCACTCAAATCGTCAGTTAGTTACGCCACATAACTGCTCACACATAGTGCTATTCCGGCGAGGAGTAACCACGAGACGAGACCGGCTTTGAGTGGCCCACCACCCATTGAAGCAAGGCTTCTAAACTTTACAAGAGCGCCAATACCAACCATCGCTGCCGTAAGTAAGGCCTTTCTAGCCTGATCCAAGAAATCGAGTAGATCGGCAGAGAACAAGTCCATTGAGCGAACGACTACTGCAAGAACGAAGCCGACTACAAACAACGGAACAGCCCTCGCCGCACCAACCGAAGCGCCACCACCTGCACGCCGCATCTGAAGACTTAAGATGACCAAAATTGGACCCAATAGCGCGACTCGACCTAGTTTCACGATTACTGCTGTTTCTAAGGCCGCATCGCCTCGCATCGTTGCCGTCGCTACTACTTGGGCTACGTCGTGAATTGCAGAGCCAGCCCACCAACCAAATAATTCGGAGCTGAGGCCTAAGATCGCACCGACGGTGGGATACAAGACCATGGAAAGAGTTCCGAATAAAGTGACGACACCCACGGCATAGGCGACTTCTTCTTCCTCTGACTTCGTTAAAGGCCTAACTGCAGCTATAGCTGATACCCCACATACCGCATAGCCAACACCGAGTAGACGACCGAAGTCGCGGGACATCCCAAATAAAGAACAAATCCGACCCACACCCCAGAGCGTGACGGCAACTAACGCGATCACGGCGATCACATCAAACCAACCCATACTCTCGCGAAGCTCAGAAACACTCAGTCGAAGACCCAGTAGCACCACTCCACATCGCAGGAGACGCCGTGACGCAAAAGTCAAAGCAAGCTGAGTTCGCTCTTGAAGCAATTGGACATTCCCAACGCAAAGGCCTATCGCAAGCGCTATGGCACCAGCAGATAAAATGGTTACTTCGCTGACCCACAATGCGAGTGCTGTCGCTCCGGCTACCAATGTAAGGCCCGGACCGAACTTGCGAAGCCATCGAGGGAACTCACGGAATGGTTGAATTAGAAGGTTCATAAAAGTTCCGTAACACCGTACGACTGGTCCTTGCTATCAAAACTACGAGACTTTTTCTGTTCGCCCGGTTTGTTTAGCACCACTTTTGTTTGCAATTAACTCGGCCGAAAAGGTGTTTCAAAATTATCTATACAAGGGTTGTAGGAGAGGCTGCCTCGCCGATGTACGGTCAGAGGAGTGACGCTCCCCCAAACCATTTTGATCAGAGTGACCGGCCAAGATCGACCCGGAATAACTACTGAACTTTTGAGCCTTTTATCTTCGCTCGGGGCCGAGGTACAAGATATTGAACAGGTCGTCGTGCAGCGCCAACTGACGCTGGGACTAGCAACTTCAGCTCCGACAGGGCGGGACTTAGTTAAAGAAGTCTTGTTATTCGGTTGGGAACGCGACTTAGAAATTGACTTTGAAATCATTGACTCAACACCAAGCCAACAGGTCAAACGCCACGTCGTTACCGCTCTCGCCTCTGATCTTTCCCCAAAGGCGCTTGCGCTCACTAGTGGCGCGATTACAAAAAGTGGCGGCAACATCGACCGGATACATCGCCTATCTCGATTTCCAGTCTGGAGCTATGAGTTTCTGGTCGAAGGCGCGAACCCGGAAGAATTAAGGGCTTCCTTGATGGACGTCGCCGCACAAGAGGCTATCGACATCGCAGTTCAACCTCACGACCTCTCGCGACGTTCAAGTCGCTTGGTCGTCCTTGACGTTGATTCGACACTCATTCGAAATGAGGTAATCGACCTATTAGCCGACGAGGCAGGTCACAGTGAAGAAGTCCAGCGACTTACAGAGCTCGCCATGCAAGGCGAACTCGATTACTCCGAAGCCCTAAAACAACGAGTCGAACTGTTGGCCGGCTCAAATGTCGAGATTATAGAAAAGGCAATTTCCCGCATGGTCCTCACAGCAGGGGCTCGGACTTTCATTCGGACACTTAAACGGCTCGGTTACCGAGTAGCAATAATCAGCGGCGGATTCACCCACTTTACAGACGTGCTAGCGAAAGACTTGGATCTCGACCATGCTTACGCGAACAAACTCGAAGTAATAGACGGTGTAATCACCGGCCGAATCGAGGGTGACATCGTTGATGCGGAGACTAAGGCAAAGCTACTTGAGCTCGTCGCCCTCGAAGAAGGCATCCCACTGGAACAAACGGTTGCGATTGGGGATGGAGCGAACGATTTGCCTATGCTCCAAAAAGCTGGCCTAGGAATCGCTTTCAATGCAAAACCTGTTTTAGTCGGGGCAGCCGACACCTCTTTAAACGTTCCATACTTAGACGCTATTCTCTTCATGCTCGGAGTTAGTCGAGAAGAGGTCGAAGCAGCCGATGCTTCAGATCTAGACACCCAGCGGTCAATCGCCTAGCTAGCTCTTCTCCAGTGTGAGACACTGCAAAGATGAACCAGAGTGCTCCCCCATTAGTCACACGTTCTGATCGAGACGGAATCACTAGCTTGGCCCTCAACAGACCTGAAGCTTTGAACGCTCTAAGCCCATCCCTATTCGAAGAGCTGCAATCACACCTGACCGATATCGCCAATAGACCAGATGAAACGGGTGCCGTAGTCCTCAGCGGTAATGGTCGTTCATTCTCGGCGGGAAACGATTTAAAGGCAATCGAAAAGGGTGAGCGGGCGAGCACACCACACCAGCAAGCAGAAACATTAGATTTTATTGAACGAATGCCTCAGCCGGTCATCGCTTCAGTTCGCGGCCACTGTTATACGGGAGCGCTGGAATTGGTCCTAGCCTGCGATCTACTCATTTGCTCTGATGATGCCAGATTCTGTGATACTCACGGGAAGTGGGGCATGGTTCCTACCTGGGGCATGACCAATCGTCTGCCCGAGAGAGTGGGACCCTTAGCAGCGCGCGACCTGATGTACAGCGGGCGAGTCGTCGCTGGGACAGAAGCGGAACAGATTGGTTTGGCTAATAGGTGCGTGCCTGATGCTGACCTAGACACATCTGCCCATGAGTGGGCTGAAAGCATTGTTGCCAATTCTTGGCACACTGTGCGCGAAGAGAAAAAACAGATGCGTCTACTCGCGGGAATGAACCGCGACGATGGGATCAAATGGGCTCGAGAGCACGGTCCTGGAGCAGCGCCCGACATGCTTGAACGGATCCGGGGCGCCTTCAAACGCTGATACGGTCATCGTTAGATAGAACTAGGAGTTTCCGTGTCTGAAGTCACCATCTACCACAACCCTCATTGAGGGTCATCAAAGAATGCCTTGGCGGTCGCCGAGGAAGAGAATGTTGACGTAGAGGTTGTTCTCTACATGAAGTCCCCACCAGATCGCGAGACCTTGGAGCACATAACTTCGGTCCTAGAAGACCCTGTAGAGGATTTAGTTCGCAAGGATTCTAAATTTAAAGAACTTGGTCTGGACCCTAGTGATTATGTCGGTAACCCCGAAGCGGTCGTAGAGCTTCTATTGCAACGCAAAGCCTTAATGCAACGCCCGGTTCTGGTTAAGTCCAATGCTGCAATAATTGGGCGGCCCAAAACTCGTATCGCTGATTTCCTCAAGTAATTGTCTTGATGGATCGACCGTAAATCAATCGATCACACCCTAGGGAACAGATAACGATTAGGCTTCTGAGCGCTGCCAACGCCCAGTGGGAGAGTTCAGTCAGCAGGTAGTTCAGTTGATTGGCGCCGAAGGAGCAACCGCCCCGGGAAACTCTCAGGCCTCCGGACCGCAGGGAAGAAGCAACGCTGGAAAGCGAGTTGGCTTTGGCCGGCTCCACCGAAGGGGAAAACTGCTGTAAGCGGCCAATCTCTCAGGTTCCACGACAGCGCGGGGCGTCAACTTTGACGCGGGCGGCCGAGATATGAGTGAACCTTCCAAGAGTCGGACAACAAAACTGTCACCTCTAGATCCACTGCACCGCGAACGCGGGGCGAAGTTCGCGTCCTTTGCTGGTTTCGAGCTACCCATGAGTTTTGACGGCACCATCAGCGAGCATCTAGCCACTCGTTCACAAGCAGGGCTCTTCGATGTAAGCCACATGGGTATCATTGACTTAGTTCCGAAATCAGGCTGCCCCCTGTCAACAGTTATCGAATGCCTGGAGTCCATCACACCTGCGTCAATCGGTGATTTAGGTGCGGGAGGACTTCGTTACGCTCTCCTCACCAACGATCAGGGTGGCATCGTCGACGACCTCATCGTCAGTAGATACCAAGATCACCTTCGGCTAGTGCTGAACGCTTCGAGGGTCGAGCCTGACATTCGCGTCCTTGAAGCCGCTGTGGGTTCGCATGCACAGGTCAATCATCGAGAAGATCTCGCTCAATTAGCACTCCAAGGACCGAAGGCAGTAGATGTCCTATCGGGACTCGCTCCGATGGTCGCCAACCTTTCTTTTATGAATTTTGGGGAATTCTCAATTGATGGAATTGATTGCAGCGTTAGTCGCAGCGGTTACACCGGAGAGGACGGATTCGAATTAGTTGCGCCATCGATTAACATCGTCCGATTAGCCGAAAAGCTGCTCAGCGACAACACAGTTGCACCCTGTGGTCTAGGGGCCAGAGACAGCCTGCGTCTTGAAGCAGGGTTGTGTCTTTACGGTCACGAGATCGATGAAACCATCACCCCTATAGAGGCCCGCCTTGCATGGACAATCCCCCGGCGCCGGAGAGAGCACCCAACATTTGCGGGCGCCGAGCTCATAATGGCTCAATTATCAAATGGGGTGCAAAGGACTCGGGTGGGCATTTCGTCCCTGACAAGGCGACCGATCCGTGATGGCGCAATCTTAAGAACTGAGCAGGGGCTTGAGATCGGGGTGGTTACCAGCGGAGGATTCGGACCGAGTTGCGATGCCCCAGTCGCCATGGGATACGCCGAACGATCTTTTTCGCAGCCAGAAACTTCCCTTGCAGCAGAGGTGCGAGGCAAAGAAGTTCCCTGCCGAATTCACTCATTACCGTTCATTCCACATAACTACATACGAAATTGAGAACACCTAAATGCAAGAACTTGACCTTCAACCCGAGTTTTCGACTCGTCATCTAGGACCGAATGATGAAGAGATCACTGAAATGTTGTCCTCGATTGGTTATTCCGACCTCGAAGAACTCTGCGATGCAGCCGTTCCCTCGGCAATACAAAAAAATGAACCTCTTAAGATCCCGGAGCCTCTGAGCGAAGTAGACGCCCTCGCCGAAATCCAACGAATAGCAAATTTGAATCAACCATTAAAATCACTGATCGGACTCGGCTACCACAGCACCGTGACACCTGCTGTCATCCGCAGGCGAGTACTTGAAAATCCTGCCTGGTACACCGCCTACACCCCCTACCAACCTGAAATCAGCCAAGGGCGACTCGAAGCTCTACTCAATTATCAAACGATGGTTTGCGACCTAACGGGCATGGACCTGGCGAACAGCTCCTTACTCGACGAAGGCACCGCAGCGGCTGAAGCAATGACCATGGCTCGGCGGTTAACTAAAACCAGCGGCACAAAATTCTTTATCGACTCAGACTGTTACCCGCAAACCATCGACGTCGTGCAGACACGAGCAAGGGCGCTTGGGATCGAAACTGTGCTCGGTGACGCTTGGCGAGACCTCGACCCAAATGACTGCTATGGGGTACTCGTTCAATACCCAGGATGTTCGGGTGAAATTCGTGATATTCAAATGATCGCAACGACGTTGCATGAGGCTGATGGGATTCTCTGCGTCGCTTCGGATCTTCTAGCTCTTTGCCTTCTGACACCACCAGGAGAACTAGGAGCAGACCTCGTCGTCGGCACCTCCCAGCGGTTCGGCGTTCCATTGGGTTTTGGAGGCCCACATGCCGGTTACCTAGCAGCTCGCGAAAACGACAAACGGTCGCTGCCTGGACGCCTAGTAGGTCTCTCAGTTGACAGTGGGGGGCGCCCGGCCAATCGTCTGGCACTCCAAACCCGGGAGCAACATATCCGACGGGAAAAAGCCACCAGCAATATATGCACCGCTCAAGTTCTCCTCGCTGTAATCGCGTCGATGTACGCGGTGTGGCATGGGCCTCATGGTCTGAAAAACATCGCCGAGCGAATACATCTACTCACAGCGAACTTCGCAAAAAGGCTTGATGCGGCCGGCATCGTCGTTGTTAATAAGACTTTCTTTGACACCGTGACCATTCAGGTACCCAATGAGGCTGCAGACATCACACAGCGAGCCCTAGACAGCGGGATCAACATCCGCTTCATCGACTTAAATACTGTCTCCGTCACATTCGATGAGACATGTGATTCCAGGCTTCTTGAGCTTCTCCTCCGGGCATTTGTGGAAGACGGCAAAAACTCAGGGGACTCGGATATTGATGCGGGCATACCTTCTGAATTAGCCCGTTCTTCAACGTATCTCGAACATCCTGTATTTAATTCGTATCGATCTGAGACTGAAATGCTCAGGTACATCCGCCGGCTATCAGATAAAGACATAGCTCTCGATCGCAGCATGATTCCGCTAGGTAGTTGCACAATGAAACTCAACGCCTCGAGCGAAATGGAGCCGATCAGCTGGCCCGGATTTGCGAATATTCACCCCTTTGCTCCCCTAGATCAAGCTCGCGGATACATGGAGTTAATCGAGGAGCTAAGCCAATGGTTGCTTGCCTGCACGGGGTACGACGAAATTTCGCTGCAGCCTAATGCGGGTTCACAAGGCGAATTTGCCGGCCTTCTGGCCATCAAGCGCTACCACGAATCAAACGGAGAAGATCAACGAGAGATATGTCTTATCCCATCGTCAGCACATGGGACTAACGCTGCGTCCGCGATTATGGCGGGACTTAAAGTGATCGTGATCGAGTGCGACGATGCAGGGGACATAGATATCAATGACCTTCAAGCTAAGGCTTCCAAGCATGAAGAAACTCTTGCCGGGATCATGGTCACCTACCCTTCGACCCACGGAGTGTTCGAAGAAGGCATCGCTCAAATATGCGACATCGTTCACGAAGCAGGAGGTCAGGTCTATGTGGACGGGGCCAACCTCAATGCCCTTGTAGGACTTGCTGCTCCTGGCAATTTCGGAGCTGATGTAAGCCACCTCAATCTTCACAAGACTTTCTGTATCCCCCATGGGGGTGGCGGTCCCGGCATTGGTCCAGTGGCTGTCAAGAAACATCTCGCGCCATTCCTTCCCAATCACCCTTTAGTTTCTGAAGCCGGGCCTCATACCGGGAGTGGTGCCATAGCCGCGGCTCCATGGGGTTCAGCGGGAATCCTTCCCATTCCTTGGATGTACATAGCCATGATGGGCCCTCAAGGGCTAAGGCGAGCAACATCTGTCGCAATCCTGAACGCCAATTACATCGCCTCGCGACTAGAAGATAGCTATCCAGTTCTCTATCGAGGACAGAACGGATTAGTAGCCCACGAGTGCATCTTGGACTTCAGGCAATTATCGGAAATCGTCACTGTCGAAGACGTGGCTAAACGTCTAATCGATTACGGATTCCATGCGCCAACGATGTCGTTCCCGGTTCCAGGCACATTGATGGTTGAGCCAACCGAAAGCGAGTCCAGACAAGAAATCGACCGTTTCTGCGACGCCATGATCCAAATCCGGCAAGAGGTTACGCGAATCGAATCCGGGGAATGGCCCAAAGACGACAATCCGCTAATCAATGCTCCGCACCCAGCTGAAGACCTGATTCGAGGCAATTGGCCACATCCGTATTCGCGAGAAGAAGCCGCTTTCCCTCTTCCTCTCAATTCAGAGGATAAATATTGGCCGCCAGTAAGCAGGATTGATGGGGTTCACGGTGATAGAAACCTTGTCTGCAGTTGCCCAGACCCGCGCTTCTTCGAAGATCTTCAAGAGTAAATAGCCAAAGGCCACCAAAGCACGGCTAGCGTTCGCACATGGCACTAACAAGCTCAGACATCCTTGAGATGCCTACCTCTCCGGAGTCAGGCGCTATGCCCTGGTATCCCCACATTGCCGAGTGGGTGGAAGCCGAATTAGCAGGCCTATCGGACGAACAATTAGATTTCCATGACCCAGCGCCAGAAAAAGAATGGATGTGGTGGTCCTGCAGAACTCAGGTCTCTCACATCGCTTGGGACGCCCTGGTATTCAGCAAGAGGCGTGCGGGCCATCTCCTTTGGCCAGATGGTGACATTCCTCAACCTATTGATTGGGACGAGCACCAAATGGGACCAAACGGCAAATGGGACCGAGTGCTCGATACTGACTTGTTTTGGCAAGTGCCGGACATATTGAGCCATCTGAAAGTTGGGATCGGTTGGCTGACGAAGCTCGTTGAAGAGCAGCCGATAGAGCTACTCAGGTCGGAAACAAAGACGGTTAGGGGCACAGAGTTTTGGAAGTATGTGATTACAACACTTCCGAGAGGCGCACACACTGACGATCCGCAGGGCAGCAGCATTACATACGATCTAGAGGGGTCTCTATGGATGGTCTTCTATGAAATGTTGAGTCATGTGCGTTCCATCCAACGACTCAAACTTCACCAAGGACTGGGATTAGCGGTTGACTTACCAAGAGTCGGCTATCTGAGGTTGCCTCATTATTGGGGAGATACAGACGTGAATGGTCCGGGGATGACAAGAATATGAAACCTAAAATCATCATCGACTGCGACCCCGGCCACGACGACGCTATCGCGATCATGATGGCAGCCCAATTAACAGAGGTATTGGGAATCACGACTGTCTCAGGAAATGCGCCCTTGGGTTTAACCACCGACAATGCCCTTCTACTGGCAGAACTTGTTGACCTGGATGCAGAAGTACACGCAGGCGCGGGAAAGCCTCTTTTGATAGCCGCAAGGCACGCTGAAGAGGTTCACGGGAAGACAGGTTTAGATGGACCGACAAGGCCAACGATCTCTCGATCTGCCGCAAGTTCAGACGCCGTTCGTTTCATTATCGACACTGTGCGCGACAACGAAGATGTGTGGCTCGTTCCCATTGGACCTTTAACGAATATTGCATTGGCGGTCCAACAGGCACCGGACATTGTGGAGCGAGTTGCTGGAATATCAATCATGGGAGGGAGCGCGACCTCAGGAAACGTAACAGCCACAGCAGAATTCAACGTGTGGGCTGATCCGCACGCTGCTTCGATTGTCTATGCTGCCGGGTTTCAGACGTTTCGAATGGCCGGGCTTAACCTCACCCACAAGTTCGGTATCGACGAGCACACTATTTCCGACCTACGTGAAATCAACAACCGGGTCGCACTCTTTGCTGCTGATCTATTCGACTTTTATCTCACCTCGTATCAGAAACGAACTAGCGGGCAACGCGTTCCGCTACATGACCCATGCGCTGTCCTAGCGATAACCCATCCTCAATTATTTAACTTCCAAAACCGCGCTGTAGTTGTAGAAACCGAAGGCCTCCATACGCGCGGGATGACCGTAATAGATGAGCGCAGCTGGGGAGACAGACCGCTCAACTGCGAAGTTGCCTACGAGATTGATCGCGATCAGGGGATACAAATTTTTCTTGAGACGATTGAGACCTATTCGGGAACTTAGCTTTCGGGAGTTTCGGCCTTTGAGGCATCCAATATTTCGTCCGAGTTAGCGAGATTTACGAGAAGGGTCTCTAAGCCTTGATTGAGGGGTGCTCTCAGTTCGAGGAACTCTAGGCCAACCAATTCGGTCGAGATCATGTGGCTCCGATTGCCAACTATTCCTCCCGAAAAGCTAAAACTCTCCTCATTTTTTTACTGGTATCAAAGTTGTAGCAGTCTCCGCTTGAAGCGCTGAGCCTTACCGTAGGTCAAGCTGCGCCAGAGCCATTCGACAGGTCCATACTCAAAACGCTCCATCCACGGTTTCGACCATGAAAGCTGCAACATCCAGACAACGAGGGTAATTATCATCATCCAAACAACTGTCAGTCGTTCCCCACGAACTTCATTTATGCCGGTTACAAATATGGTCCCCAGAACAGTCTGAAGCAGATAATTAGTCAACGCCATTTGGCCAGCTGCCGAAAGCCGCTTAGAAATCTTGGGGATTGCGCCCCGCAGCAGAAGCTTCATAACGAGACAGATATATCCCGCAGCTACAAAGGGCACCCCAAGATTATGAATCATGCTAGATATCGACTCGTTAACGTCGTAAAGGCCCCATCCGATGGCGCACACGGGAAGACCGAGACCTAAGAAGCGACGTGAGTACGTGCGGTACCACTTGATGCTTCGCTTCAAAGTCAAGATACCCGAGCGATACAGGGCCATACCGAAGAGCATCATCGATAGAGCTCGCAAAACGGTATCCGCAGCTATTCCCGGAGTACCGGACCAAAAACTGGCACCTAGAACGGCGGACCATACAACAGAGCCCGCCAGGGAGAACCTTGCGGTCGACCATCCTCGTACTGGGTACAGAACAAAAGCGCACACGGCATATATGAGAAGAACGTCACCAAACCACAACAAACCGTGCAGGAGACCTATTCCAGCGAGAATCAAGTTTCTGGTGTAATAACTTCTACCCAACGACAATTGACGTTGCCCGACCCTGTCGGTAAAGAGCAGAATTCCTGCCCCAAACAGAATCGAAAATAACGCCATCATTTTGTTGAGGATAAATAACGCCGTAAATACGGCAAAAGGAGCATCAGCGAGACCGATCGTTAGGGCTTGGAAGGATGCCTCAACTTCTCCAAGCTGCTCTAAATCGAATACATAGATATTCGCAGCAAAAATGCCCACAAGAGCAAACCCTCTCAGGACGTCCAAACTTTGATGTCGCTCCAGTGTTCCGGTTGGTTCGGTAGGAGTTCCCATGGCCCAATGCTATTTGCCCTAGGTCTATAAAGACTCCCCTCTGTTTCGCTAGCTTTGAGCGATGTTCTTCTAACAGGGCGCTACCGTGGTGATGTGACAGAGTTGATCCGACTGACCCAATACAGCCACGGCGCTGGTTGAGCTTGCAAGCTTGGTCCTAGTGACCTGGCGCACGTGTTGCGTCACTTGCCAAATCCAAGTCACCCTGACCTGTTAGTTGGCTCGGAAAACAGCGACGATGCCGCTGTCTGGCGACGACCGGATGGTAAAGCCCTCGTAGCTACGGCTGATTTCTTTACTCCCATAGTTGACGACGCGAAGATCTGGGGTCAGATATCGGCGACTAACGCAGCCAGTGACGTCTATGCAATGGGCGCCGAACCCCTCTTTTCTCTCAATCTGGTCGCTTGGCCGAAAGACGAACTTTCTCTAGAAATTTTGAGCGAAGTACTAATCGGAGGTCAGGTCGCTGCAGACCAAGGCAACTGGGTAATAGCAGGCGGACATACCGTTGACGGCCCAGAACCAATGTATGGAATGTCGATGGTCGGCGAAGTCAACGCCGATGGACTTCTAACCAATGGCGGGGGTAGCTCTGGGCAGGCACTAGTGCTCACGAAACCGATAGGAACGGGCCTACTCGCCACCGCTGTAAAGCGCTCTGAACCTGAAGCCATTTCCTCAGGGGGCGCACTACACGAAATTTATCTCGCTGGTATTCAAGAAATGACCCGTCTTAACTCATCGGCTGCCAAAACAGCGTTGCGCGTGAACGCTTCAGCAGCGACCGACATCACAGGATTTGGTCTTCTAGGTCATCTACATGAAATGGCTTTAGCTAGTGGCGTTTCCGCTTCAGTTGATATGGAAGCGGTTCCACTATTACCTGGCGTTGTTGATCTCGTCGAAAACGGCTTCGTGGCGGGGGGCACCGAGAGGAATCTAGATTTCCTACAACCAAGTTTAGTGGGCGGATCAACGACCGAACGTCTCATCCTCTGCGACGCTCAAACGTCGGGAGGTCTTCTATTTTCTTGCGATTCTGTCGCCGCTCTTGACGCTGTTAATGAACTCAACGAAACAGGTCACTTCGCCGCGGTCATAGGTCACTTCGAACCAGAGAACCCTGGGCACATAACGATTAGCAGGTGATTAATGGAAAACCCTGCGACAAAGGCAACTAATCCTTCGCTATACGACCTGCTGGGAATGCCCGCAAATAGCACTCAAGAGTCTTTGCAACGTGCATACCGGCGACTAGCAATGCTCCATCATCCAGACCGACAATCAGGCGACCCTTCCTTAATGGGCCAGATTAACGAAGCCTGGTTTGTTCTATCTGACCCAACCCGACGCTCCCAATACGACCAAACGCTGGAAAAGGCCTCCTTCACCGGCAACACTCAGCATCGATTTTCTACGCGCCGCAAACTAGGCAAAAAAGCTGCGTGGTTCGCTGGAATACGACTCCAAACTCTGAGACTTGGCGATGAAGCCGCTCGAAGCGCAGCGCAAGCTTTATCGGTTCGACACAAGACGCCTAAAAGAACCTATGAAGAACTCGCAGCATCAATAACCCAGACACTTGGTCACGACACGAAGAAACGAATTCAGCAATCGCGACAGGCGGGCGCTGCGCCGTTAGATTTAGCTTTAGCAGCAGGCCTAGTCGGCTTAAACGCATATTGCGCTCCCTTTCTCAGACGCTCCTTGAGAGAGGGAGTAACCGAATCAGATGTCCACAGGGCACAACTAATAGACCGAATTTGGGACAACCTTGCCCACGGAATCAACAGGGATGTCGAAATTAAACTTGGAGGCAACCCTCGAGCCCTTAAATTACTCACGGGGAGGCGTGTCTGAAATGGCAACGGCGATCTACCCCGGTTCCTTTAACCCACCCACCGTGGCACATCTCGCGATATCAAAAGCTGCCTTGCAGCAACGAGAAATAGACACCATCGTCTGGTCCGTCAGTCGCGTAGCCCTCGGGAAAGAGAAGGTCTCAACTCCCACCTTCGAACATCGCATCACAGTCCTGGAAGAAGTCGCAGACCAACATGAGTGGCTCCAAATCCAGGTAACAAACGCTCAGCTACTGGCGGACATTGCCGTCGGCTATGACCTCCTAATAATGGGCGCAGACAAGTGGCACCAAATCCAGGATCCAATCTTTTACAACGGCGACCCTGGATCACGCGACTTAGCTCTTGCAGGTTTACCGGAGCTTGCAATTGTTCCACGGGAGCCTTTCGAAGCACCCTCTGCACAGCAACTGAAGCTTCCTGACAATATGGACTCAATCTCTAGCTCTAAAGCACGCGAAGGTTCGACTTCATTGATGCTCCCTCCGGCACAAAACTTTGACCAACAAACTGGAGCATGGACCAACGTTGAGAAGTACGAGCTCTGGCTAAGTCAGAAAACTGACTGACAAATCAACTAATTACACATACCTTGGCACATGATGACTGAAATTCTTGACGTCGACTTGTTGGCCTTTGAGCAAGGAAACTCCACCGATCGCCTTGCCGTGGTCGACGGCGTCATGCGCAGCTTGGCGACTGGATTCGTCTACGCAAGGCATGACCTCTCAGAAGGAATGCTCGACGAAACTTATGGCGTTCTAGACAGATTCTTTGGCCTTCCCATCGACGCTAAAGAGCAATATGTGGCTACAGGCTCTCGGGGACAAACTGGCTATACAGGCCTACTAGTTGAGACAGCAGCGGTATCTGAGACAGCCGACTGGAAAGAAATGTTGAACTGGGGCGCGGCCTTGCCAACTGGACACCCCCTTCGCGAGCGCTATCCGCATCGTTATGGCGATCCGCTGTTCCCTTCGGGTCACATTCCCGAATCAACACATGTTCTTTCAACTTTTCACGACAATCTCGTGGACTTACAAACGCGCTTCTTACGCATAATTGCCACCGGAATCGGCGCTAACGCAAACTTTTTCGACACCATGCTCAAGCACGGTTCTCATCTCACCCGAGCCATCAACTACCCACCAATGAGCGAGGCTCCCAACGGCGGTAACGACGGACATGTTTGGGCCGAAGAACATGGCGACATCAACCTCATAACTGCCCTCCCGAGAGCTACCAGCCGCGGACTCCAAGTTAGAGTGGACGACCGATGGGTTGATGCGACAGCACCGGATGGGTACGTCATAATCAATACTGGAATCATGCTTGAGCGTTTAACGAATGGTTTGATTCCTGTGGGCTGGCATCGTGTCGTAGCTGATCCCAACGAACCTCAAGGTCGACTAAGCGTTGTCCAGTTCTGTCATCCGACCCCTTGGACTATCCTTTCGCCGGTTCCTTCAACTGTCTCAGCCGATCGGCCATGCAGCTTTCCTGCTATGTCTGCTGGAGACTGCCTAGACCAAGTGCTTTGGGAAATTAATTTGAGTTCCGAATAAGCCTCTGCAGACCTCTAAAGATCCAATAACGCGTTCTCCACTAATTCAGTCAACGCCGGGTGAATATAAAACTGGTCAGACGCTAACTCGTCTACCGTCTGACCAAACTCCATACCTTGAATCAACTGCTGAATCAGAGTTGATGCTTGAGGTCCAATAATGTGTGCGCCTAGCAACTGACGACTTTCAGCGTTAGCGATTAACTTGCAAAAGCTCTCAGAATCTTCCATAGCCCAGCCGTACGCGGTCGCTCCGTACTCTTTAGAGGCAACAGAAAGTGGCAGCCCTTTCTCGATCGCCTCTTTCTCTGTTAATCCCACTGAAGCGATTTGTGGATCTCCAAAAACAGCATGTGGAACGAAGGCAGAGTTCACACGTCTCATGGGCCCCTCGGACTCCCCATCGGCAACTAAAAGATTGTGACGCAAAGCCTTTACTTCAGCGTTTGCTAAGTGCTTCAACTGATGAATATTTGATATGTCACCAAAGGCCCAGACACCTGGCATCGAAGTTCGAAAGTGTTCATCAACCAGAACCCTGCCATCTTTGCAGTCAATTCCACAGGATTCAGCACCGATTAAGTCACCATTAGGAACTCGGCCAGCTGCTACGAGAATAGCGTCAGCCTCAATGACCGCTGTCTCACCGCCCGCATTGATGTCAACGCTGAAAGTTTCACCTTCTTGCTTCACATTTAGGACCTCTACCCCGCAGCGGACGTCAAGTCGCTGACTCATCAACTCGGTGAAACGCCGAGAAATGTCTTCGTCCTCCCGCCTCAATAAGCGATCACCGCGGTTCAGCATTGTCACCTTGCAACCAAACGCTGAAAAGACATGGCCGAGTTCGGACGCTATGTATCCACCTCCAAGAATAACCATTCGTTCGGGAAGAACATCGAGACGCATCACCGTGTCCGAGGTGTGGAAATCGACATCTGTAAGCCCTGGGTATGGCGGTAGAAACGGGCGCGCTCCAGCTCCTAAAACCATATGCCGACCTGTTATGCGCCTAACTCCCCCATCCTCACTAGCGATATCAAGAATTCGTTCGCCCACCAGAAGTCCTTCGCCCTTGATCACTGTGATGTTGGGACACTCATCGCCTAGGCGATAATTCTCGCCACCCTCCACGATCGGATCGATTCTTCCGAAAACACGGTCACGAATAGCTGACCAATTCACTCCGGTCACTTCAGCCTCAATACCATAAGCATCGGCTGTTCGAACAATTTGAGCGACGTCTGCCGCATAGACAAACATTTTCGATGGAATACAACCCACATTCAGGCATGTACCTCCGAATAAACCTCTTTCAACTATCGCTATCTTCCAGTGGTCGAATTCCGGGCCCGGAATGCTGTTGCCTGACCCAGTCCCAACAATTACCAGATCAAACTCTTCGATAGTTTCGTTGCTCATATCGATGATTCTCGCAGGCATTTAGTGACGATTCTTACTTCGACCAATAATTTAAGCGTGTAACAAAAATAGCCGCAGTCCTCCACGAACCTAGCTCTGGCTACTCGAGCGCCTGGTAAACCAACGTCTTCATCTCAGGTCTAATTGGGTGGGTACTAGAAGGGAGCAGTTGAGTAAGAAAAATAACGGTCAAATCCTCTACTGGGTCGATCCAAAACGCTGTTGAGGCGGCGCCACCCCATGCGTATTCCCCCTTTTGAGACAAAACCTTGGCTTTTGCAGGATCAATCACTACTGAGAAGCCCAGCCCGAAACCGACCCCGTCATAGGCTGTCTCGGAGAAGAGAGGGCGCCCGTACTCAGTCAAGTCAACTCCGCCAGGTAAATGATTGCTCGTCATGAAGTCCAAGGTCTTCCGTCCAACAATGCGTTGCCCGTCTAATGAGCCGCCATTTCTTAACGCTTGAGTGAAAAGATGATAGTCAGCTAGCGTCGAAACCAGTCCACCGCCACCAGAAAACGCTGGAGGTTCGTGAAGGTACCGAGACCTTTGAGCATCATCGAGCAGAGCTGCCTGCTTTGCTTCACCATTCGGGTAATAGCAGGAGGCGAATCGTTCACGCTTCTCGCTGGGAACCGAAAAGCCGGTATCAACCATTCCCAACGGCTCGAATATATTTCTCTTGAAATACGCGTCAAGACTTAGACCACTCATTACTTCAATGAGACGACCTAACACATCAGTGGAATAAGAGTAATTCCACTCAGTTCCAGGATCGAAGAGCAAGGGAACCGAAGCCAAAATATCGCATTGACTTTCTAGGTCGCCAGGGCTTTTAGTCCAATCAAAACCAGCTCTTCTATACATTTCGTCAACAACATGAGCCATATGAAAGAAATAAGTAAGCCCACTTGTGTGCGTCAACAAATCATGGATCGAAATGGCTCTACTTGCTTCCCTGGTCTGTGGATTTTCGGCGTCACCCCCAACGAAAACCTGACTTTCCGCAAATGACGGTATCCAGTTCGATATCGGGTCTTTTAACTGGAAAACACCTCTCTCATAAAGCTGCATGATGGCAACGGAAGTAATTGGTTTCGTCATGGAGTAGAAGCGATAGATGGTGTCAGCCTCGACCGGCAACGCCCGTTCCATGTCACGCTGCCCATACATGTGTCGATAGACGATCTTGCCTTCGCGACTTACTAATACGTTCACTCCCGGCAGGTGCCCTTCGTCTACATATTTGTCTAAATGGTCACCCAGCCGATGTAGGCGCTTTGCATCAAATCCCGCCTCACTTGGCTCCACCTCAATTTCGACTTCTGTCATCAGGACGCTCTCCACATAGAACACTTTGCACGGGATCGTAGGCTAAGCCGCGTCTTCATGTTTTGGTTCCAGGAGCCTTTCTCCGCCTAAAGTGCCCGGATGACCGAAACGGCAGACAACTCCACCGTCACAACCAGATTTCTTCTTGTCCGTCATGGAGAATCTAATGTGATGGTGGAAGGAGTGGTCGGTGGCCCTAAGACCTGTTCGGGGCTTTCGGAGCTCGGCAAAAGACAGGCATCTTCCTTGGGCAAGAGGTTTGCAAGCGGTAGCGAAAATTCGATTGACGTTGTGTATGCGTCACCACTTCCCCGAGCACTCGAAACTACAGAGATTCTGCTTTCTTACTTGACGGAAACTCATTTAGTAAATGTCCATTCTGAGCTAGAAGAGTTCCGCCTCGGTGAAGCTGATGGTTTGACTTGGGGTCAAGTCAGAGAGCGGTACAACCTTGACAACTTCGAGCAGAGAGACCCCTTCTCTTCAATTATCCCAGGCGCAGATAGCAGAGCAGGTTTCCGTCATCGTGTCGGAAAGGCCCTAAGCGAGATCGAGAGCACCCACTCGGGATCAACCATTCTGGTCGGTTGCCATGGTGGCGTCATATCGGCTGCCATGGCCATAGCATTTGGATTAGCACCAAACCAGCAGCAAACAGAACTTGCGCCTGGTGTCACCTCAATCACCGAGCTGGACATTACTTCGAGCAAAGATCGAGGACGAAGGTGGATGTGTCGGCGATACAACGATACGAGTCACCTCCATGGAAGTGAACTAGACCCGCGAGATCATTTGTAATTTAGCGATTTTGGAGTACTTCAAAAAGTAAGTCGCAGATATGGGGCAGACTCTAGGAATCTTGATTGACTCCTACCGATCAATGCTTAACTAGATCCCAACAATCAATTCCGCTGCAACAAGAGGAGGACGAATGCTCGTCGAACGCATCGAAGGAAAATGGATTGAAGTGTTCGCTCGCGTGTTCGAGATGTGCGCGGTTAACGACACTCAGAGTGCGGCAATACTTTCCGAAACTCAGAGCCGTAGCGTCAACGTGAACCTGGCCGAGCTTGCACTTGACCGATTAGGTATTCGCCCGATCCACATAGTGCTTCCAACGCTACGTCAGAGCGCACCGGTGCCTGTGAGGTCGACCGGAGCTTCCGATGCCATAGCCGGCTCCACAGCAGTAATTAAGGCTCTCTCTTCAGTCGACTTCGTAGTCGATTGCACCGTGGAGGGATTATTGCATGCTCCCGAACTGCCTCAAATATTAGCTGAAGGCAGCAGAGTCCTGATGGTCTCAAACGAGCACCCAGAAGCACTTGAGAGGCTGATGCCAACAGTCGATCTTGAACCTAAAGTCAAAGCGGGCATCAAAAAACTAATAAAGGCAAAGGAAATGCGCGTTACTTCACAGGCCGGAACTGATGTATCGGTTGACCTGAACGATGCTCCTTGCGGAGGCGGCTGGGGCTACACAACGCAACCGGGATCGATATCGCATTGGCCTGGAGGTTTATGTTTGGCCTTCCCTAAAGCCGACACTGTAAATGGGGTCATAGTCATGGATCGCGGCGACATGAATTTGACGTTCAAACGTTACGTTGAATCCCCCGTTACGCTCACGATTGAAAATGACTTCGTGGTGGACGTCGGTGGACAAGGGACTGATGCCTCGCTATTTCGAAGCTACTCGGATGCTTGGGGCGACCCTGATGCCTACGCGACTAGCCATATAGGTTGGGGAATGAACCCCGGCGCCCGGTGGGACACCTTGCCTTTGTATGACAGAAGCCAAACTAATGGCACTGAACAACGTGCTTTTGCTGGCAACTTTCTCTACTCAACCGGCGCTAACGAACATGCTGGTCGACATACTCTTGGACATTTCGATCTTCCGATGCGTAACCATACGGTGGAGTTGGATAGTGAACCCGTCGTAATCGATGGCGTGCTACAAGGTGATCTGGCGTAGCAACACTTCTTATGTGGGATAAAGGAGCAGACCTCGCATCATGGGTAGACAACTGGGCTGACCATCAGCCGGCTTCCCTCGCTATTGAGTTCAAAGGTGTTGAAACCAATTACGATCAGTTATCCACCAGAATCTCGGCCATAGCAAGTTGGCTCCATAGTCAAAGCGTCGGTGTGGGCGATCGAGTTGCTTGGCTCGGACCAAACCAGCCTCTGGCCATCGAGCTTCTATTTGCCTGCTCTAGGCTGGGAGCTATTTTTTTGCCTCTCAATTCGCGGCTACTTGTCTCCGAGCATTCATGGATTCTCCAAGACGCTAAACCAAAGCTTGTCGTAAGTCATGAGAGCTTCCTCGCTCATGCCGAAGAAGCTGCCACCGTAATTCCGGTGCACTCCTCAGATGAGGTCGCCCAAGCCGAAACCCTCGACACCACCCCCAGAGTCGGGAAACTTGACGACCCCGTTCTGCTGGCCTACACCTCTGGAACGACCGGAACTCCGAAAGGCGCCCTCCTCTCCCAAAGCGCTTTAGCAGCGAACGCTGTCAACGGCGCCCATGCACATGACTTAACTTCCAAAGATCGTTTCCTTACGTTTCTGCCTTTATTCCATGTCGGAGGATTAAATATCCAGACACTTCCCGCACTAATGGGTGGAGCATCAGTTCTTCTTCACGAATCTTTTGACCCTGGACAATGGCTTACGGACGTTGAACGATGGAGACCCTCCTGGTCGCTTTTTGTTCCGGCGACATTGGATGCGGTAAGTACTCATCCTGCCTTCGAAGGAACAGACTTATCATCGCTCACAGGTCTAATGGCGGGCTCGTCAACAATTCCGGAGGCAACAACTCGCCCCTTCTTTGAACGAGGAATTTCGGTGGGTCAGGTTTACGGCGCAACTGAAACCGCTCCAACCGCTGTAGTGATGAGGGTCGATGACGCATCTGAACGGCCCGGTTCATGCGGCAAACCCGCGACCTTATGTGAAGTTCGCATCGTCAACGATGCCGGGACTGCTGTTGCGCAAGGCGAATCAGGAGAATTGTGGGTTCGTGGGCCGAACATATTGAGCAGCTACTGGCGCAATGCCGACGCTACTTCTGAGTCGATAACCGATGGGTGGTTTCACACAGGTGACATTGGGCACCAAGATCCCGAGGGGTGGATCTACATTGATGACCGCAAGAAAGATCTCGTTATCTCTGGGGGAGAAAATATTTATCCCGCCGAGTTGGAGAATGTGCTTGCAGAGAGCTCATTACTTCTTGAAGCGACTGTGGTTGGGGCACCAGATAACCGCTGGGGAGAAATTCCAGTGGTGGTAGCAGTGGCAGCAGCGGGGGCCGAACAAAACAGTGAAGCAGTTCTACACCTTTTCCATGGACAAGTTGCTCCTTTCAAATATCCGAAGAGAGTTATTTGGACTGACCAGCTACCAAGGAACGTTATGGGCAAGGTGCTGAAACACGAGGTTCGTGCTCTGATCGCCCGTGGTCAAAGTACCTCGTGAAATAGATACCGATCAGCCTTCTCCAAGTCGGTACGTAGTTAAGCGTTAAATCGAACAAAGGATTCGCTCATGGTTACTTCAAAGAAAGTTGCCTTTATAGGCCTAGGAGTCATGGGCTTTCCAATGGCCAAACACCTTTCACAAGCAGGGCATTCAGTGTCGGTGTACAACAGGACGAGGTCGAAATCGGACGCTTGGGCCAGGCAAAATGACGGCACGACGGCGGCGACCCCAAGAGAAGCAGCCGCCGCTGCCGAGGTGGTCTTTGTCTGTGTCGGAAACGATGACGATGTTCGTTCAGTCGTACTGGGGGACGAAGGGGTTCTCGCCGGTATCGAACCCCAATCTTTGATCGTCGACCACACCACAGCATCGGCTGAACTCGCTAGGGAGCTCAATGAAATCTGCTCGGTCCGCAATGTTGGGTTCCTTGATGCGCCTATTTCTGGGGGCCAGGCAGGTGCCGAGAATGGGGCTCTGACCGTTATGTGCGGCGGCGAGCAGAGGTGGTTCGACCAGGCTAAACCATTCATCTCCGCCTATAGCCAAGCTTGCAATCTCATTGGACCTACCGGTTCAGGTCAACTAACAAAGATGGTTAATCAAATCTGCATCGCGGGGCTACTTCAAGGACTGTCAGAGGCTCTTCAGTTCGGAAAAATGAGCGGACTAAATCTCGAGCTTGTACTTGAGACAATCAGCAAAGGAGCAGCTGGTTCGTGGCAAATGACGAACCGGGGCTCAACGATGATTCGTGACGAATTTGACTTCGGTTTCGCTGTCGACTGGATGAGGAAGGACCTCGGCATTGTCATGGAGGAGGCAGCGCGTCTCAAAACCTCTGTGGAAGTGACTCGACTAGTCGACTCTTACTATCAAGAAATTCAAGAAAACGGAGGCGGGCGGTGGGACACCAGCAGCCTCATCATGCGGCTTGCTGGCAACTCTTAGGGGGCAAATGTGCATCTAGGTGTTCTGGTGACTACGGTTGCTCGACGTGATCCACAGCGACCGAATCTTGATGGGCCCTGGCCCGAGCAATCCGTATCCAGAAGTAATGGAGGCCTTCGCCCGGCCAGTTCTGGGACACTTAGACCCTGAATTCATATCTCTCCTGGATGAAACTAACGACCGATTGCGAGAGGTATGGCAGACAAAAAACGCTCTGACATTTCCGATTAGCGCAACCGGTTCAGCTGGGATGGAGACCTCATTCGTTAATTTCATTAGTCCGGGTGATGAGGTTGTAGTTGGAGTTAATGGGGTTTTCGGCAACCGAATGTGTGATGTGGCTAGCCGAGCGGGCGCCGTAGTTACCAAGGTGGAAGAGGATTGGGGGCGGGCAATAGATCCTGAGAGACTGCTGACAGCACACCCCAACCCGAAGATGATTGCCGTAGTACATGCTGAGACATCAACTGGGGTGCGAAATGACATCCATGACCTCGGCGCAGGCAAAGGCGACGCCCTGCTTCTAGTCGATTGTGTGACTTCGCTTGGCGGCATACCTGTCTTGATCGACGAATGGGCTGTCGATATTGCTTACAGCGGAACTCAGAAGTGTCTGGGAGTTCCTCCTGGTCTCTCTCCCGTAACCGTGAGCGATAGGGCCATGGAGAGACTCGTGGAGACTCCGCAAAGCTGGTATCTGGATCTAAACATGATCAAGGACTACGTAACCGGCGACGGTGCTCGGGCATATCATCACACAGCGCCTATCTCGATGCTTTATGCCTTACATGCTGGTTTGGGAGTAGTGATAAATGAAGGCCTCCAGCAAGCCTGGGAACGTCATCAATCTTGCGGCGACGAGCTCCATAGATGTCTACCGGAACTCGGCTTCGACTTATGGGCCCAAGAAGGACATCGACTTCCGGAGCTCACAACCGTATCGATCCCGGATGGATTGGATGACGTTGAAGGGCGTCAGCACTTACTTAACCGATACGGCATCGAAGTTGGTGGCGGCCTTGGACCGGTAGCCGGCAAAGTATGGCGCATCGGCTGTATGGGCCATACAGCACAGATGCGTAACGTAAAGATGCTGCTGGGCGCTCTTGAGGAATTAACAGCACACTTGAGATAAACGACTGCGGTCTTCTTTTCTCAACGGGCCCCTATTGAAGAGCTTTATTAAGAATCCGATTCCCATGGAGCTGGTCCATCCATTGGCGGGTCGGAACGGCCTTCGAGCCACCCATTAAATTCAGGGTTTCGTTTTTCTATGAAAGCTTGAGCGCCCTCTCGAGCGTCAGGAAGGTGATCAGTTACTGCTGTCTTTGCAGCAATCTCATCAAGCGACTGATCCCAGGTTAGGTCAGCAGCAAGCAGAATTGATCGCTTCAACATTCTCATCGCCACTTGGGGCCCTTCGGCAAGTTCTCGAGCAAGTTCGAAAGTCTCATCCATAAGATCTTCGTCTTCGACGACCTCGTGCACTAAGCCCAACTGATGCGCAGTTTCACCATCAACAATTCGCTTACGCATCATAAAATCTGTTGCCTTGGCTACTCCAAGGTGCTGTACGAGCAGCCATTGGCCGCCTTCATCTGGCAGCAAGCCAAACCTAAGCGTCGCGCTTCCCATCTGCGCCGAACGCGAAGCAATACGAAAATCGCAGGCTAAAGCAAGCGAAAAGCCCGTTTGAATCGCGAAGCCATTTATCGCTGCGATAGATATTTTGTCTAGATTGCGGACTGCTGTGTTAACCGCCTGAGATATCGTCCGTAACCCGTTGTATGTGCCAGAAGGGTTGTGATGCCCGTGGTGGATCTGCGGAACTTGGGTGCTGTCTCCTCCATAACCTTTCAAGTCATCTCCTGCCCAAAAGGCATGGCCTTCGCCTGTGAAAACAACGATCCGGATTGCGTCATCCATCTGTGTCTGAGTTAGTACTTCAACTAAATCTCGCTTCATCGCAGCTGTAGACGCATTAAGACTCTCAGGGCGGTTGAACGTCACAACCAGAATGCCGGGATCTTCAATAGCTATAAGGAACCCGCAATACTCTCCTTCTTGAACTGCCATCTCAAAACCCCCATGCCTCTTGTTACCTACACCTATGAAGAACCTACCTCGTGTCAACCTCCAACACCTGTCGCTTGCTACGGTCCACTCAATGAACAGTTCCACTGCTCCGCCTTTCGAAGTTTTTGACAATTCCCTAATGCTTCGTTTCGATATCAGTGGTTCGCAAGGCGAAAGAACCCACTACATAACACCTTTCGTGACCGATGGGTCCAAGCTCTACGTTTTTGACGAACCTAGCCACGATCCGGAAAGCTTCTTACAGATGCTGCTTGGACAAACCATCTTGGTAAGCAGTCGCTCGACTGGCAACCTCAAAGTAAGCGCACGCGGAAGACTCCCCACGCCTAACGAAGAAGACTGGGCCCGGCCTGCATGCACTGAGAAATTTTTATACGACCAAGCATTACAAGATTTAGCCTTATTAGGTCCGCTCGTAGTCGTCGACGCTTTGCGAACTGACTAGTTGAGCACGGGCTGTTCACCAGCGAGAGTGATCCGGTACATCTCTCTTTTGCTACCTGCATAGTCATTTATCGCGAAATGCTGTGTCGCTCGGTTGTCCCACATCGTTAACGTCCCCTGCATCCATCGCACGCGACAAGTGAAAGCAATCTGTCGACTGTGTTCAAAGAGAAATTCAAGCAGCGCGCTACTTTCAGTCTTCGTCATTCCCTCTATTCCAACTGTGTAGACCTCATTGACGAATAAAGATTGACGGCCAGTTAGGGGATGCGAACGAACTAAAGGGTGTGTCTGCAGAACCACCGCCGTCTCATCTCCTTCGATATCCATCGACGAGTCTGGGTCATTTTTTCCAAATGTTCCCTGAGGGCCATAGCTCCGTTCCGCAGAATGAAGCCCTCTCAAGCCCCGAAGGATTGACTGCATCGACTCCGACAGGCTCTCATAGGCCAAATACTGATTAGTAAAAACAGTGTCTCCGCCAACTTCCGGAACCTCCAGGGCGTAGAGCAAGGTTGCACTTGGCGGTTCTAATTGGAAACTCCAATCGCTATGCCACCCGCTACCGAAGAGAGGTCCTTTTTCCTCAGGCTCACGCAAGAGGCGCAGCACGTTTGGATGGCCATCAATCGGCGCGATAAACGGCGTGTCTCCAAATTCGCCGAGAGCCCTTGCGAATCTCTCAAAGTCATCTATATCTAGATCCTGGTTTCGGAACACAAGGACTACATTTTTTGCAAGGGCATCCTCTATCAATCCGGCCTGTTCTGGATTGATACCCCCTTTAAGGTCAATATCGAAGACCTCCGCGCCGAAAGCTCCCGTTAACGCGTTTATTTGCATAACACGAAACTAGCGCTGCAGAAGTGACTTTGGTGCGCTAGGCAGGAGCCATGAAGATTTCTATTGCATTCGGTGGCCCAGCTTCAGGCAAGAAGCGCGATTGGGATACTCAGGTGGAATTCTTACGCGAGGCCGAACAGATGGGTGTCGACATAATTTGGTCTGCTGAGGCCTGGGGGATGGACGGTGTTAGCACGCTGGCCTACCTTGCTGCCGTAACAGAACGGGTTCAACTCGGGACCGGCATATTACAGATCTCGGCTCGCACTCCGGTCATGACAGCTATGACAGCCCTATCTATGGCAGCTATTAGTGATGACCGATTTATTCTAGGACTAGGTGTGAGCGGACCCCAAGTCGTGGAGGGGCTACATGGAATCTCTTTTCGTCAGCCCCTTACACGTCTCCGAGAAACAGTTGACATAGTCAGGCAGGCGTTCGCCGGTGAGAAAATTAAGTATGAAGGATCACACCATTTCCTGCCGCGCCCAGGCGGAGAGGGAAAAGCACTCCGATTATCTCAGCCCGCCAACGAACAAATACCGATATGGCTAGCCACGCTCGGACCAAAATCGCTTGAATACACAGGACAAGTAGCTGACGGGTGGGCAGGAACATCCTTCGTTCCCACAGGAACTGCTGCCACGATTGAGCATGTCCAGCAAGGAGCCGTAGCAGCCGGACGGGATCCGCTAGATATCGAATATCAAGCTGGCGGGGCTGTTCAATTCGGTAACGACATCGAGCTCCTGTTAGCTCCCAGACGATCAGGAGTTGCATTCACTTTGGGGGCAATGGGTTCGGCAACGACCAACTTTTACAACGATGCTTATAGCCGCGGCGGCTTCGAGACAGAAGCACGAAAAGTTCAACAGCTATGGGTGGAGGGTCAACGTGAGGAGGCCATTCAAACGGTACCTGATGAACTGATCTTACAAACAAACTTTTTGGGCACGACCTCGGAGGTCACTGAACGAGTCCGCTCCTATCGGGAAGCTGGTATCTCCGTTCTTCGAGTTCAGCCAGAGGGCGCCGATATGCAAGAAAGATTGGACAGCCTAGGTGCCATTGTCGACATCGTTAAATCCCTAAATAACGATGATTGTTAGCTTCTACCGATCTGACAATCTTCAGATATCTACATATGGGTCTTGCTGGTGAGTGCTATTTAAACGTCAGAATGCGTCGGACATAGGCAATATCAGTAGTTCTGTAGCTAGCAACACGTTGAGACCATGAGTCCACGTAGTTCCGACCTTCTGAGTGGAAGAACGTCGTCATCGGACCTTCTTGTTGGTAATTATCGACTCCGCAGATCAGTTCTGCCCGACCGTCAACAAACTTCAACTTAAACACCATGCTTCAGAATTTACCGGCTGTACGTTGTGGCCAACTAGTGGCACAAAGCTGTGACTTTTCAGTGGAAAAATCTTCTTTGTCCACAGATAAGATTTCGAGGCGCCAACTGCAATAGTCTTGCCGTTACAACCTTTTGCCTGAATCACGTTTGAGAGACACCCGATGAGTGACCGTTCAAAAACCTATACCGAAGAAGACCTCCGAGATCGTTTAACCCCTCTTCAGTACCACGTCACGCAAGAAGCTGGAACAGAACAGGCCTTCACAGGCGATACATGGGATCAGAAACAGGACGGCGTGTACCGCTGTGTGGTCTGCGACATCGATCTATTTTCCAGTGACTCTAAGTATGAGTCGGGCTCTGGTTGGCCAAGTTTCTGGCAACCGCTGTCCCAAGGAGCGGTTGACACTGAAATCGACAATTCTCACGGGATGATGCGCGTTGAGGCGCTGTGCCATGCCTGCGGGGCACATCTAGGTCATGTTTTCCCCGATGGTCCCGAGCCCACAGGCGATCGCTTTTGCATGAACTCCGCGTCTATGCGTTTCAGTCCGAAAGAAAACTGATAGACCCAACTGACACTGGAATAGTTACTAACCCGTAGCCCGGACTCGCTCTTCAACCGACGGGAAAAGGTCGATAATGGCGTTGTCTAACTCTTCTTTAACCCCTGCCAAAGGCAGGACGTTAAGGACACCCTGTCCTTGATGTATCAAGTCAATGATCTCCTCACCTGAGACAAGCAATGGTGAAGAGCCGCTAATCACTAGGTTGGCCGAAGCAACATCTGCACCAAGGTTTTCTCGCAAGTAAGAAAACACATCTCTAACCATTTCAAGCCGAATTCCTGCGTCGAGAAGAGTTTTTACGACCTTGAGTTCTAGAAGATCCTGATATGAGTAGCTTCGCCTACTGCCACTTCCTTGCGCATCAGCGAGAGAAGGACGGATGAGATCAGTACGTGCCCAGTAATCAAGTTGGCGGTATGTGATACCAACCAATTCTGCTGTTCTCTTTCCTGAAAAACCTGATGCCACTATGTCCTCGGTCAAGGTTCTGCCTCCAAGTCGGCAAGCGATCACTACGATCACATCGATGAAACTACGTTGATGTGATGCCACGGTACGAGCAATTTGCACCTTAAGCAACCACCCTTCGCGCGATACTTCGCGCGCTTAGCGCGAATATTGCGGAATGTCGTCTTAGATATCTCTAAAAATCACCAGGGTTAACATCATCGAGGAACTGCTTGAACTCATCAAGCAGCTCATCTGGATCATTTTCAGAGTCATCGCCAGATCCGTGTTCTTCGATGATCTGGCCAGCCTCAGCCAGAACATCTTCTGAGGCAAATATGGGAGTATCTGTTCTCACAGCAATCGCTATTGCGTCACTTGGCCGTGCCGAAACGGTTCGACTTTCGCCATCAACCTTTAGCTCAATCTCTGCAAAAAAAGTGCGCTCGCGAAGCTCCGTTACGACTACCCCAACAATGTCAACCTCAAGTTCTTCCAGCATGGTCACTAGCAAATCATGCGTTAGAGGTCTCGCGAGCCGAATTCCCTCAATCCCACGATGGATAGCATGCGCCTCGGGGGTGTCAATCACCACAGGCAATACTCTCCCCTGCCCTCCGGTCTCTCTTAACAACAACAAAGGACTGTTTGATGGCAACTCAACCTGAACTCCGAGTAGCTCCATCTCAATCATGTTGTGACCTTAGCGGGGTTGTTGGCTCCTAGCCCACTTTCAGGTGCTCGATGACACGAGATAAAGCAATTTGAACTTACCTACCTGCAATTCATCACCGTTAGTTAGCAACGCTTCGCTGTCCTCTATTCGTTCCCCATTGAGGTAGGTGCCATTCAACGACCCAACATCTTTAATGCAGTAACCCATTGCGCTCGCCGTTAATTCAACGTGATGTCGAGAAACAGTGATGTCATCGAGAAATATTGCACTGTCAGGATGGCGACCAACTGTCACAAGGTCCGACGTAATTGCATAACGAGTGCCCGCTTGATGTCCACTCGCAACTATTAGCGCAGCTCCCATCAATGGGCTTTCAAAATTGATATTTCCAGAATCAGTCGCAAGATTTTCAAGCACTTCGGTACTTGCCTCTTCAGCAAGATTCAAGGGTCTCCCGCAACTAGAACAGAATCTTGATCCAACTTCATTTGAGTGGCCACACGCTTCGCATATTTGAGTCACCTAGTCCTCCTTGCTACCTTCAAGGACGAATGCTTCGTAACTTTTTGCGTCCATCAACCCATCTAGTTCAGATTCTTCACTCACTTTAATTGCACAGACCCACCCTTCACCGTAGGGGTCTTCGTTGACGAGTTCTGGACGATCTTCGAGAACGTCGTTGATTTCCACAACTTCCCCAGAAACGGGCGCAAAAACATCCGACACCGACTTAGTCGACTCAATTTCAGCGAACGCCGAGTTCGCAGAAACCACTAGTCCTAGCTCTGGAAGTTCCACGTACACGACGTCACCCAAAGCATCTTGAGCGAAATCTGTAATCCCAATACGCACTAAAGAATTGTCAATACGCACCCACTCGTGGTCACTTGAATATTGAAGCTCTTCAGGTGTATTCATATCCACAACCTACCCCACCCAGACGGCCAGGGGATCTGCGCTTACCGGCCGGCTCGACCTTCTTGAAGTGCCTCTCGAGCCGCAGGAACGTATTTTACCCCAGACCAGTAATGAATAGGTAGGCCCACCAGAGCGCAAGCCCATGCCCCTGCAGCAAAAAAAGACGCGATGCCAATGTCGCTCTCGCCCGCTAAGAAAAAGGGAAAAGCGAACATCAACAAAAAGGTGCCAGTCTTGCCCCACCAGGTGACTTCAATTTTTCTAGCACCAAATGCTGCAAGAAAAAGAGCAACAAGAGCAACTAACGCCTCCCTAACAAGTGCCAGCCACGCAATCCACCCAGGGACCGAACCATCAATCCAGATCGCGAAAATTCCAACCAAAAGCATGAGTCGATCTGCCGTCGGGTCAAGAATTTTTCCCAATTCACTTACTTGGTCAAATTTGCGTGCAATAAATCCATCTATCCAGTCAGTGGCCCCTAACGCCCCAAGCAACAGAGCGGCTGCCCAGCGGTCCCCTACCGAAAACAACAGCCACAAGAAAACAGGGATACAACCCAACCGAGCAAGGCTAATAAGATTTGGAACGGTGAACGGTCTCCACGGTAAGGGCTGCTCAGACATCAGTTGCATCGTAGGCTCCATTTCATGTCATCTGTTTTCACAATGATCATCGAAGGCGAATTACCCGGCACTTTTGTTTGGAAAGACGAGCAATGCGTTGCCTTCATGTCAATAAACCCAATCTCTTTTGGCCACACTCTTGTAGTTCCCCGAGATGAAATCGACCATTGGACTGATGTCCCTTCAATTCTGCAACAACATCTTTTTGACGTCGCAGGAAAGATTGCAGTTGCCCAAAAACTGGCGTTCAACACTAAACGCGTCGGAATGGTAATCGCCGGGTTCGAGGTACCCCACACGCACATACATTTGATTCCCATGAACACCATGGCGGACATGGATTTCAGCCTCGCAGCAAACTCAGTTGACCCCAAAGATCTGGATAGCGCAGCACAGCAAATCAAGTCACGCTTTGGAAAATAGCTTCAGGCACTACCAAAGGGTGTTGGACTGAACAGCAGTAATGTTGCCAGGTTCATCGCGCTCAGGATTACCTACTTTTCCATCTACGAAATGGGCTTCTAACGTCTCTGTTGGAGCTTCAGTTATCGCGCGTTTCAGCTCACCAGGATTCGTGAAAGATGGGTCCAGCCAAGTACTCCACAATGAAGATGGAAGGGTTACCGGCATTCGGTCATGTATGGCGGACATAAATCTGTCGGATTCTCGAGTCAGGATAACCAAAGACGGTCGGTGCTCAAGCCCACTGTTCTTTGAGCCGGGTTCCCAAATGCCCGCCATAGCTATCGGTGTCTTGTCCGGTTTATAGATGTAGGAGGGTTGACGCCCCCTACTTCCTCGTCCTCTTGGCCATTCGTAAAATCCGCCAGCTGGAACTAGACATCTCCTGCCTTCAAAGGATGAGGCAAATCTTGGCTTTGAGTCGACGGTTTCGATTCGAGCGTTGATGAGCAGAGTGGAACTCCCACCTTTCTTCTCGGATCGCAGACCAAAACCCCAACGAAACACTTCTATCTTTCGCTTAACCGAGCCAAGATCGCCCAGGACTCCATATATCTCCATTGACGGTGCCACGTTGTAGCTAGGGCTCAAATAATGCTCACAAGACCCAGCTCCAAATAAGGTCTCTAATCTGGATGACGGAACAGCGGAGACAAACCTGCCGCACACGCCCTAACGACCTTGAGAGCAATCAAACATACGTGGAACCCTTCATTCCGCTCCGGTCCTGTCGAATTTCTACGTTAACCAGTGCGGGCTTCCCAGACTCAAATGCTCTCGCTATCGCTGGACCTATTTCTGTTGGCGACACGACATGTTCTCCATGGCCACCCAAAGCTTCCACGACTAGGTCATACCTAGTCCGATTGAGTTCAACAGCCACTAACCGATCTTCCCCATAAAGCATCCCCTGAGGCCGCATCATCTGACCCCACGCCGCGTCGTTACCAACTACACCCACGATGGGTAGGCCGAAACGGACGGCGGTGTCATATTCAAATCCATTCAGGCCAAATGATCCATCGCCATAAACGATTAGTACACGCTTGTCCGGGTGGGCTTTTTGAGCCGCCAACGCGAACGGCATGCCTACACCAAGTGTTCCCAAAGGTCCCGGGTCCATCCAAGTCCCGTTGCGCGGCACCTGAATCACCTTTGAAGCTTGGGCGACAATATCTCCGCCATCTCCTATGACGATCATGTCATCGGATACAAAATCGGCTATCTCTCGACACAACCGAAGGGGGTCTATCGGAACTTCTTGACTGTCCATTTCGTCTCGGCGAGCGCTATCCAGTTCTTCTTCTCGTGCTCGTAGCTGGCTCCGGTATCTCGATGAATCAATCGTCAACTCGCGGCGTTCAATTTCTTTGGTTAGCAATTGAAAATTCATGCCAATGTTGCCAACTAATCCGAGATCCGCAGCCCGGTTATCACCAATCAAGGTTTCATCTAGATCCATTTGGATAATCACTGCTGAGGCCGGAATCGACTTACCAAATTTCATACGAAAATCTAACGGCGTTCCAGCAAGGATGACCAAGTCAGCTTTCTCCAACGCTTCTTTTCTAGTCAAAGACAGAAAGGATGGGTGATCCCAAGCAATCTCTCCTCGAGCCATACCATTCACGAAGCAGGGCAGGCTAGTTCGTTCCAAGAAGCTCTCTAGATGACTACCTCCCTCGCTCCACTTGAGGGAAGTTCCAGCCATAACCATTGGAGTTTGGGCCCGAGAGAGCAAATCAACACCTTCCTCTATGAGGTGTTGAGGCGCAGTCGCAGAAATCCTGTAGTCACGAAACTTAGGAATTTGAATCTTTTCTAGGTCTACCTCACCGTGGAGCACATCCATCGGGATTTCGAGGAACGCCGGGCCGGGGACACCACTCAGGGCCGCACGAATACCAGCCTCCATGTACTCGCCAATTCGCTCGGTTTGATAACAGGCTTCGGCCCATTTCGATACTGGCGTCATTAACGAAACATGGTCCATCTCCTGCAGGGAGCCGCGCCGTATATGCCGAAAAGGCCCTTGCCCTCCAATAACTAAGATCGGGGAATTAGCTCGCCAAGCGTTCGCAACACCCGTAACCCCATCGGTCACACCCGGGCCAGCGGTAAGAATTGCGACACCAACTTTGCCCGGGTGAAGACGAGCCCAAGCATCGGCTGCGTGAACCGCTGCTTGTTCGTGGCGGACATCTACAACTTCAATGTTTTCATCAAGGCACCCGTCATATATTCCCATGACATGGCCTCCCGAAAGAGTGAACACGCACTCTACTCCCGCTGCCTTCAGAGCTTTCGCAACTAACTTTCCACCGTGTGTCATAGGACCAACCCATTCCGACTTCGCTAACAGCTGACTATAGGACTGTACGCTGCCTTAGATGCGTGTCACAGTGCCTGCATCCTCCGCCAACATAGGGCCCGGTTTCGACTGCTTAGCGGTTGCGTTGGATCTGCCGTTCCATCTAGATGTAGGAGAGCCTCAACAAGGTGCTACGCAATTGGATGGAAATCATCCAGCAACCGCATCTTTTGCCAATGCTGGAGGAGAAGGTCCATTATTCGCAGAGACTCTGATCCCGCCTGGCAAGGGTCTTGGTTTTTCAGGCGCCGCTCGGGTAGCTGGGTTGGCAGCTGCCTCCCTCCAGAAGTCTGGATCGATTGATTATGGATATCTACTCGCACGATCGGGCCAGCTAGAAGGCCACTCGGACAACGTCGCTGCATCGATATTTGGCAGCGTTACCGCCACTAACCAAGAATCAGTTGTTCGCGTGAAGTGTCCGGTGCAGTTAGACGTGGTCGTGTGGATCCCTGCCGGGAAAACTTCGACTGATTCCTCTAGAAAGCATCTTCCTACGTCAGTAGCGTTCGAGACCGCCACTCGAGCGTTGGCTAGAAGTTCAGTTTTGGTCGCTGCAATCGCTTCCAATGATTTGACAGCTATGCGCGCCAATTGCATCGATGAACTACACCAGCCAACGCGTCTAGCTTCCGCACCTGAATCTGCTATCGCAATACAAGCAGCCCTGGACAATGGCGCCTGCGCCGCATGGCTGAGTGGTTCAGGTCCAACAGTCGCTGCTTTCGTCGAGAAAGGTCAGGCAGAGACAATCAAACGTTCGCTCCCAGGTTCCGGCCACAGCAAAATCTTAAAAGTAGCTCCGTACGGTATCTCCATCAGCTGATGACGATATTTACCATTTTTCCTGGGATGACAATTACTTTGCGAATCGATTTCCCTGCTAGCAGTTCCGTGACCCGATCGTTAGCTAACACTGTTTCTTCAATCGTTGGAACATCTGCGCTTGCCGCTACCATCACGCGACTTCTCACTTTGCCGTTAATTTGAACAGGAATCTCGATCGATTCATCGACAAGGAGAGTCTCATCTGGCTTGGGGAATCGCTCATGGACTACAGAGCCTTCATTTCCGAGTCTTTGCCACAACTCCTCCGCTATATGTGGCACTAAAGGACTGAGCATCAACACAAGGCTGTTGGCAACTTCGGCAGGAACTGGCGCAGCGGTTCGAGTTAGTTCATTGTTCAGCTCCGTGATACGCGCTATGGCCGAATTAAACCTCAATTCCTCCATGGCATCATCAACAGCGGCAATGGTTCGATGTGTGAGCCTCAATAACTCCTCGGTGGGTTGTTCGTGAACGACAGTCGATATACCTGTATTTTCGTCTATCAGATTCCTCCACACCCGCTGCAACAGTCGGTGAGAGCCAACAACTGATTTGGTTTCCCAAGGCCGGTCTTGATCTAGAGGCCCCATAAACATTTCATAAAGCCGCAAAGTGTCTGCGCCGTAAGTCGAATACATGTCATCAGGAGTCACGGAATTTTTGAGAGACTTACCCATCTTGCCGAAGGAACGGTCAACGGGAAGCCCTTCGTAGAGGAACGAACCATCTTCTTCGACTACTTTTTCTGCTTCAACGTAGATCCCTCGAGCGTCTTGGTAAGCCGCAGCTTGAATGTAACCCTGGTTGTACAAGCGCTGGAAAGGTTCGGGGCCAGACACGTGTCCGAGGTCGAACAAAACTTTGTGCCAAAAGCGGGCGTATAGAAGATGCAAAACTGCGTGCTCGACTCCCCCAACGTACAAATCAACCCCACCAACACCCCCGTCAGGGCTCGTCATCCAGTATTTTTCAACTGCTGGGTCGACGAACTCTTCCTCGTTTTTTGGGTCTAGATATCGCAGGTAGTACCAACACGAGCCCGCCCATTGAGGCATTGTGTTCAGTTCGCGCCGGTAGGAGCGCTTCCCTTCCCCAAGGTCGTAATCAGCCGTCGCCCACTCTTCTGCGCGACCTAATGGGGGTTCTGGGTTAGACGCTTCGTCTAAAGACCGCGGTGCCCAGTCCATAAGCTCGGGTAATTCGACTGGGAGCTCGCTTTCGGGGACAGCCAAAGCGAGACCGGTTTCGTCGAACACAATCGGGAATGGCTCCCCCCAGTATCGTTGGCGAGAAAATAGCCAATCGCGCAACTTGTAGGTGACCGTTCGCTGCCCATGGCTATTATTTTCTAACCAGTCAATCATCGACCGCTTGGCGTCTTTTATATGAAGGCCGTCAAGAAAGTCGCTATTGATCGCTGGCCCATCCTCAACGTAGGCCTCCCCCGAAAAGTCTTCTGGAGGTTCAACGGTACGAACAATGTCAATGCTGAATGCTGAAGCAAAATCCCAATCTCGTTGATCCTGACCGGGAACACTCATCACGGCCCCAGTTCCGTAACCCATCAGCACATAGTCTGCGATGAATACTGGAATTTCTTTGCCGTTTACTGGGACGACGCAGTGTGATCCCAGGTACACCCCGGTCTTTGAGCGATTCTCTTGCCTTTCTAAGTCGCTCAACTCCGAGACCAACCGGCGATACTGCTCAACTGCTTCGCTCGGGGACGCAGCTCCGCCTGTCCAACTAGCTGGTGTACCTTCCGGCCAAACGGCAGCTGTCAAGTCATCAACTAGAGGATGTTCGGGAGCCAAGACCATGGCAGTGGTTCCAAAGAGGGTGTCTGGTCTGGTGGTGAAGACTTTGATATCCAAATCGGAGGCTGTTTGAAAAGCAATTTCGGCACCTTCAGATCGCCCGATCCAGTTTCTTTGCATGGTTTTAATCGAGTCAGTCCAATTGAGGGTTTCCAAGTCCTCTAACAACCGGTCTGCATAGGCTGTTATCCGCATCATCCACTGCTTCATAGGCCGTCTAAAGACTGGATGGTTACCGCGTTCGCTCCGCCCATCAGCTGTAACTTCCTCGTTTGCGAGAACTGTTCCTAGCCCCGGACACCAATTAACCGGGGCCTCGCCCAAATAAGCGAGACGCCACTTATCGAGTTCCTCTCGACGGCCTACTTCCGTCATGTCCGACCAAGGCTGCCCATTCTTGGTGGAAAGCTGACCTGCCGAAAGTAACTCTTCAAGCTCTGAGATCGGCCTCGCCACGGCTGCCTCACTGTCGTACCAGCTTTGGAAGATCTGCAAAAAAATCCATTGTGTCCAGCGGTAATAGGTGACATCGGTTGTCGCAATGGATCGTTCTTTGTCGTGACCTAAACCGAGCCGGTCGAGTTGCCGTTGCATGTTGGCAATATTTTTTTCTGTGTTGACTCTCGGGTGTTCGCCTGTCTGGCGCGCATGCTCTTCCGCCGGGAGCCCGAAGGCGTCGTACCCCATCGTGTGTAGGACGTCATACCCTCTCATTCTTTTGTAACGAGCAAAAACATCAGTTCCGATGTAACCCAGCGGGTGTCCCACATGAAGACCAGCTCCCGAGGGATACGGGAACATGTCCATAACGAACAACTTTTGACGCTTACCCTCATCCGAGATTAGAGATTCATGCGCTGTTGGAAGATTCTCTACCTGATAAGTCTTTTCGCGTGCCCAGCGCTCCTGCCAATCAGTCTCAATTTGCTCAGCTAGGGAAGCGTCGTATCTAAAAGCAGGATGCGAATCGTCTGACGTTGGAGGAGATGCGTTCACGAAGTTTAAGGATGCCACGTACAGGGGCCACTAAGACAAATAGAAGCAATGGATTGCTGTACATCTAGTTATCAACCCATCCAGTCGAATAACCTTGACCTATGACCCGCGACGACTCTGACCCGAACCTTGACGATCGCGACTACGAATCTTGGCAAGCGGCAGCCACCGCTGCTCTCAAGGGCAAAAATCTGGCTGACCTCACCACTCTGACGTTCGAAGGAATAGAAAGAATCCCTCTTTACACGAAGCAGCACAACGGAACGATACGGAATGGGGATGACTTCCCCGGAGGGACCGCATTTGCCAGAGGCAGCAGTGCTTCGGGGAATTTGCTGGGCTGGGAGATTCGTCAAAGCCACTTCGCCATGCGCGAAGACGTTAACGAACATATTCTGTCGGACTTGGAGAACGGCGCAACCGCCATAACTTTAAAAGGATCTGTTGCTGAAGCAGCTCACATTAGATCCATACTCGAAGGTGTATATGTCGAGCTAGCGCCGATTCATTTGAGCTCAGGAAGCACCTGGGAACTAGCTGCGGCCCTCTTAAGCGTTTGCGAAGATCAATCCTCTGACATAGAGCTTCTTCGCAATCACCTAGGACTTGACCCGGTCGGTCGACTAGCTCGAACTGGGCGGTCTGTTTCGCCTCTCGATCGAGAGATAAAGCAATGTGCCGACATGGCAAAAGATGTTGCTTCAAGGTTCCCGAACGTAATTCCGATCGCAATAGACGGGTCCGTTTGGGCAAATGGAGGTGCATCAGACAGCCAGGAGCTCGGGGCCATATTGTCAGCAGGGGTTCTTTGGATTCGTGCCCTTCTGGAAGCAGGGTTCAGCATTAATGATGTTGCAAAGAAACTTGAAATCACGCTGACAGTTGGACCAGACCAGTTTATGAATACCGCCAAAATTCGGGCCGCTCGGGTTTGTTGGGCCCGAATTATGTCAGCGTGTGGCGCATCCCCCTCTAAGAGTTCCGTCGCTATCCATGCAGAAACAGCGAAAGCGATGATGACCAAAACCGATTCTTGGGTGAATATGCTCCGTGCAACTACGGCATGTTTTGCAGCCGCGGTTGGAGGCGCTGACGCTATAACTGTTACCCCCTTTGACGATGCTGTTGGCCTTTCCAACGAAATGGGGATTCGACTCGCACGCAACACACAACTCATCCTCCAAGAAGAAACAAAATTATCTTCAGTGATCGATCCTGCAGGAGGAAGCTGGTACGTCGAAGAGCTGACTGACCAAGTAGCCAGTTCAGCGTGGGAGGTCTTCCAAGACTTGGAGCGTCAAGGCGGGCTTGCTAATGCCTTACTATCCGGGCGATGGCAAGAGGCTTTGGCAAAAACCCGTTCCGCTCGAAATGAGGCCGTGGCTCACAGGTCGATGCCCTTAACTGGTACTAGCGAGTTTCCTAACCTCGATGAACAGCAGTTAGAGCGCGAACCAATACCCCAGAACCTTGAGGTACTGGAAGGCGAGCAACGGTGCGAACCGCTCCCACTATCTCGATGGTCCACTCCTTTTGAAGAAATGCGTGAAACTCTGGTTACTTCAGCCAAAGAGCCCGTCTTGTTTCTAGCCAACCTTGGCGTTATCTCTCAACACACGGCTAGATCCACATTCGCCATGAACTTGTTTGAGGCCGGAGGAATTCGCACCCTCAACAACGACGGATTCACAAGTACCGATGATTGTGTTGAAGCTTTTATCTCCAGCAAGACGCGTATCGCCTGCATCTGTTCATCGGACAGTGTCTATTCGGAATCTGCGTCCCGAACAGCACGAGAACTCCGCGCCGCTGGAGCAGATCTCATCTATTTAGCCGGGAAGCCGGATGTGTTAGTCGAAGCTGTTTCTGATATCGACGGCTTCATTTATCTCGGTTGCGATGTCTTGGAAGCCCTTTTACCCGTCCATAAACTCCTTAACTAAGTAAGTCAGACTATGAGCCAAGTACCAGACTTTTCGACGATTGACCTAAGACTAGGCGACAACACCTCTTCTCAGAGAACTGACTGGGAGCAGGAGTTCCTTACTCAGACTGGCCAGCCTTCTGAAGCCTTTACATCAGACACACCTGAGGGCATCGAGATCAAATGCCTTTATACCCCCACAGACCTCAACGGTGATATGGGGCATCTAGATAGTTTTCCTGGATTCGCGCCCTTCTTACGCGGGCCTTACCCAACCATGTACACAAATCAGCCTTGGACAGTCAGACAGTACGCAGGGTTTTCGACGGCCGAAGACTCCAATGCTTTCTACCGAAGGAACCTCGCAGCTGGGCAAAAGGGCCTCTCTGTGGCCTTTGACCTTGCCACCCATCGGGGATACGACAGCGACCACGAAAGAGTTAGCGGCGACGTAGGTATGGCAGGCGTAGCAATCGATTCGATCTACGACATGCGAACCCTCTTCGCTGGCATTCCTCTAGACCAAATGAGTGTTTCCATGACGATGAACGGAGCGGTTCTTCCGATACTCGCTCTTTATGTCGTGGCTGCCGAAGAGCAAGGAGTAGCCCCAGAAAAGCTTGCGGGCACCATACAGAACGACATCCTTAAAGAGTTCATGGTTCGCAACACCTACATATACCCGCCACAACCTTCAATGCGGATTATCGGCGACATCTTCGAATTTACCAGCCAAAATATGCCCAAATTTAATTCGATCTCTATCTCGGGCTACCACATGCAAGAAGCCGGTGCGACAGCTGACTTGGAGTTGGCTTACACACTCGCCGATGGGCTTGAGTATCTCAGAACCGGAGAAAGCGCGGGGCTAAAGATCGACGAGTTTGCCCCGAGATTGAGTTTCTTCTGGGCAGTCGGCATGAATTTCTTTATGGAAGTCGCCAAGCTTCGAGCGGCGCGACTTATCTGGGCCGAGCTCGTTGATGGTTTCAACCCCGGTAACCCAAAGTCAAAATCTCTGCGGACCCACACCCAAACGTCGGGCTGGAGCCTTACTGCTCAAGATGTCTACAACAACGTGGTGCGAACTTGCGTTGAGGCTATGGCAGCGACACAAGGTCACACCCAGAGCCTCCACACAAACGCTTTCGATGAGGCGCTGGCACTTCCAACTGACTTCAGCGCCCGCATAGCACGCAACACGCAGTTATTTCTCCAACAAGAATCAGGGACAACCAATGTGATCGATCCCTGGGGCGGAAGCTATTTCGTTGAGAAACTCACTCGGGATCTGGCCGATAAAGCCCTCAGCCACATCCGAGAGGTTGAAGACATGGGAGGCATGGCCGCAGCTATCGAGGCTGGAATTCCAAAGATGAGGATCGAAGAAGCGGCAGCTCGAACTCAAGCTCGCATCGACTCCGGCAGACAGGTTGTGGTGGGAGTCAATAAGTACCGCATGGCTACAGAAGACGCAGTGGAGGTTCTGCGGATAGACAACGTTGAGGTGAAGGCATCTCAAATAAGCAAACTCAATCAACTGAAAGCTGAACGGGACTCTAATCAAGTAGAAAAATCGCTTGCAGCTTTGACTAAAGCAGCAGACACTGGTGAAGGAAATCTCTTGGCCTTAGCCATCGAAGCAGGGCGAGCTAAAGCAACTGTAGGAGAAATTAGCCTTGCTCTCGAAGTTGTCTATGGCCGCCACAAAGCGGAAATAAGGTCGATTAGCGGGGTGTACGGCAGCGAAGTGGGGAACGAAACAGAGTCAGTTATCGCTACAAGACACTTGGTGGATACCTTCGCTGAGCGCGAGGGGAGGCGACCGAGAATTCTTATCGCCAAAATGGGGCAAGATGGCCACGACAGAGGCCAGAAAGTCATAGCGACTGCTTTTGCCGATTTGGGGTTCGACGTCGACATAGGACCTCTTTTCTCGACTCCAGCTGAGGCAGCAAGGCAAGCAGTGGAAAACGATGTTCATATCGTTGGCGCTTCTTCGCTCGCTGCGGGTCACCTGACTCTCATTCCTGAACTTCGAGAAGCATTAGCAACAGAAGGCCGTGACGACATCATGATCGTTGTGGGAGGGGTAGTCCCACCTCAAGACTTTGAAGCGCTCAAGCAGGCTGGCGCTGCTGCAATTTTTCCTCCAGGAACAGTAATAGCCGAAGCCGCTCAGGAACTACTGGAAAAATTGTCTACGAATTAGCGTTTTCGGCGAGCGTGTTTGACTTTCTTTTTAGCGCGATTAGCCCGATACACAGCGCTCGAAGCAGCTTTGGTTGTGCCTCGGCCCAACGTGGAATCCGCTTCCTCTAGCTTTGCCTGAAAGCGTTTATGGACCCAGAGTTTTTCGCCCGCTATCTCGATCTGGGACCAGAATTGGCCACGAACTTCAAACTTAGAGGTACGAGGCACACGATGGAGAAGTTCAATAGGCTTCGCTGGTCGCCAGCCACGGGCCTTTAACAACAAAATGTCATCGGAGGTTATCGCGATAACTCGATAGCGAGCTGTGGTCAACACAGCAACGACGGCAAACACAACGGTACTGATGGTCACACCCATAATCCACGAATTGGGATCCAAGACCAAAATCGCTGCAAGAATAAACACGGCGAAAAAAAGCATCGTAAATGGGTGCAGTCCTCCTTGGGCCGGAAGAATCCACTTCACCTTTTCGTGTGCCTCCAGAAATTTCTCTACTGGATGAGGGCGACTCCCCTTTTTTTCTACTATTCGTTTTGCTAGGCCCATAAGCTCCTGCTCCGCATCTGACCTACATCAAGTTACTTACGAGCCAGGCACTAGACAGAGTTAAGTAACAAATAAATGAGCTAGGAGTCAGGCTAGTAACGGGCTGTAACCTCATAGCGATGGATCCCATGCCTTCAGTCCAAGAGCTCGCCAAAGGGGTGAGGTCAACCGACCGTGCATCGCTAGGCCGAGCTATAACGCTAATTGAAAGCAACTTGCCCGACCACAGGCAGCGAGCCCAAGAATTACTATCAGAACTGCTTCCCGCTTCTGGTTCTGCTCACAGAGTAGGAATCACTGGCGTACCTGGAGTCGGCAAAAGTACTTTTATCGAAACCCTCGGCACGAGGCTGACGAGCATGGGTCACAAAGTGGCAGTCTTAACCGTGGATCCCACATCGTCTAAAACCGGTGGATCAATTCTGGGTGATAAGACTCGGATGGCTTCTCTAGCAAATCACCAATCAGCGTTTGTTCGCCCGTCGCCTACATCGGGTGAACTTGGCGGGGTCAATCGAATGACCCGAGAAACCATGCTCCTTTGCGAAGCAGCTGGATTCGACGTTGTTTTGGTCGAAACCGTCGGAGTTGGCCAAAGCGAAACGGTGGTAGCTGACATGGTTGATTTCTTCCTGGTGCTTATGCTTCCCGGAGCAGGCGACGAGTTGCAAGGCATCAAAAAAGGAATCTTGGAGCTGGCAGACATGATTGCCGTCAATAAGGCGGACGGAGACAACGTTCAGCCCGCCGCTGCAGCAGCACGAGAGTATGAAATCGCCCTGCACCTCACTGCTCCTAGTTCTCCTCTCTGGAGTCCTCCAGTCCTCACCTGCGCTGGTTTAACGGGTGCAGGAGTTGATGAGTTATGGATTCAGGTTCAAGAGCACCGGAGGCTTCTGGGTGACGCTGGTGAGCTTGAACGTCGACGGGAAGAGCAAACTGTTCGATGGATGTGGTCGATGCTGGATGACCGTCTTGTTGACGGGCTTCGGAACCACTCTCGGGTAAAGAGTCTTCTACCCGAGATGGAATTACGGGTTAGATCGGGACAGACCACACCAGTTTCAGCGGTCGACATCCTAATAGATGCCTTTCTGAACAGTTAGCAGGTAAAGGAAAGGGGTTCGATCAGAAGTCCTCGTCGAATGCCACGTCGCCTTCAACTCCATGCTGATAGGCCGCTACGGTCCTTTCGAAGAAGTTTGTGAGTTCTTGAACGTCTTGTAGTTCCATGAAGTCAAACGGGTTCTTGGAGCCGTAACGTTTTGGCAACCCAAGCTGCGCTAGACGTTGATCGGCTACAAACTCAAGATAAGTCCGGGTATCAGCTGCGGACATGCCCGCAACGCCTCCTGATAGTACGTCTTGAGCAAATTGACTTTCGACCTCAATCGCCTCCTCAAGCATTTCAACAATCCGGTTGGACAGGTCTTCATCAAATAGTTCTGGCTCTTCTTCTTTGATGGTCTTGACGACTTCAAAAGCAAAGTTCATATGACACGACTCATCACGAAAGACCCAATTCGTTCCCGCCGCTAAACCATTCAACAAACCCTTGCTTCGCAAGAAGTAGACATACGCAAAGGCGGCGAAAAAGAACAGCCCTTCGATGCATGCAGCAAAGCAAATCAAGTTCAAGAGGAACCGCTTACGTTCTTCGGCCGTTTGCAACTCGGCGAGATCCTCCATGCTGCTCATCCACTTGAAACAGAAGTCAGCCTTACTTCGTATCGAAGGAATATTTTCTATCGCCGAGAATGCTTCTGCTCTTTCGTCATGGTCTGGGATATAGGTATCCAAGAGCGTCAGATAGAACTGCACGTGCAACGCCTCTTCGTACAACTGACGACTGAGGTACATCCGAGCTTCGGGACTATTGATGTGCTGATACAGATTCAGAACAAGGTTGTTAGAAACGATCGAATCCCCAGTCGCAAAAAAAGCGACAAGCCGGTTGATCAGATGTCGCTCGGCTGGCAGCAGCTTGCGGTCTAGGTCGACAACATCATCGGAGAAATCGATTTCTTCAACCGTCCATGTGTTCTTTATCGCATCCTGATACATGTCATAGAAGACCGGGTACTTCATCGGTCGTAAAGTGAGGTTGAAACCGGGATCCAGAATTTTTCCAGGAGTTCCAAGGTCTTTCCCTTGACCCGGCAAGCGTTCTTCTTTGGTCTCGGGGGCAGCGAAATTGTTATCTGGTTCTATAAGGGCCATTTGGTTTCATTTCTCGGCGTGGTGTTGACGCTATCCCTGAGACTGACCTATCAGTCGCAAGCTTCGCAGGACTCTGGATTTTCTAACGAACAGGCGATGGCCTCTTCGTCGGTGAACGGTGATGGCTCAACAGCAGTGCCGCTTGGAGGGTCCGTAGGGCCCGATCCATCTGTTCCGGAAGTTGTTTGGTTGATTCGAGTAGCTGGTCTAGATCGCAAGTAGTAAGTGGTTTTCAGTCCACTCTTCCATGCGTACATATACATAGAGGACAGCTTGCCGATACTCGGACTTTCCATGAAGAGATTCAACGACTGACTTTGGTCGATATAAGCACCTCTGTTTGCTGCCAGATCAATCAAAGCTCGCTGTGGCAGCTCCCAGGCAGTCCGGTAGACCTGGCGCAAATCAGTTGGAATTTCCTCGATTTCCTGTATCGAACCTTCAGCTCGTTTAATTCGTTGAGCCATGTCTTCGGTCCAAAGACCGCGCTCTTGGAGCTCGTTGACGAGGTAACGATTGATCTGGAGAAACTCTCCTGAAAGCGTTTCTCGTTTGAAAAGATTGGAGACTTGTGGCTCTATGCACTCGTAGCAACCGGCAATCGAAGCGATCGTAGCTGTTGGGGCGATTGCTATCATTAGAGAGTTACGCAAGCCATGTTGGCTTATACGATCTTTGAGAGTTGCCCAGCGTGCCGTATCACTCGGCTCAATGCCCCATAAGTCAAACTGGAGGTCTCCGTGCGCAGCCCGAGTCTCAGCGAAATTATCGTGGGCCCCATTTTCGGCGGCTAAATCGCAACTCGCGGATAAGGCCCAATAGTAAATTTCCTCGCTGATCTTGGTCGAGAGTGCCAAAGCTTCAGGAGTGTCAAACGCTATTCCTAGTTGGAAGAACACATCTTGAAGTCCCATTAGACCAAGGCCAACCGGCCGCCACTTACTGTTGGACACTCCCGCTTCACCTGTCGGGTAGAAGTTGATATCTATAACCCGATCCAGGAAAGGCACGGCAGTGCGAACGACTTCACCTAAGCGGTCAAAATCAAAGGCACCGTCGCGGACAAGGCGGCCAAGGTTCACTGAACCGAGATTGCAGACTGCGGTTTCATCTTGGTTGGTGACTTCTAAAATTTCAGTACAAAGGTTCGAAAGGTGCACAACATTTCCGGGTTCACCTGTCTGGTTGCATTTCAGATTCGAAGCGTCTTTGAAAGTCACCCAGCCGTTACCGGTTTGCGCCAACGTCCTCATCATTCGGCTGTAAAGCTGCCGCGCTGAAACCTGACGTTCGTAAAGGCCCGCTTGCTCTGCAGCAAGATAAGCCTGCCTAAATTCTTCGCCGTACAGATCGGTGAGGTGGGGCACCACCTTTGGGTCAAACAAGGACCACTGCCAATCATTCTCAACTCGCTCCATGAACAGGTCTGGAATCCAATTAGCCAGATTTAAATTATGAGCGCGCCGAGCAGCGTCTCCTGTGTTGTCTTTGAGCTCTAGAAAGTCATCTAAATCTGCATGCCATGTTTCGAGATACACGCAAGCCGCACCTTTACGACGCCCCCCTTGGTTAACCGCTGCAACAGAAGAATCAAGGGTTTTTAGCCACGGCACTATGCCGTTAGAGAGGCCGTTAGTTCCCCCGATCAAAGAACCCTTAGAACGAACCCGATGCCAAGCCACCCCAATCCCACCAGCAAACTTGGAGAGTTGAGCGATATCGGTGTAGCGCTTGTAGATACCCTCCAAGGAATCTTCTGGGCTGTCGAGCAGATAGCAAGAAGACATTTGAGGGTGTGAGGTTCCTGAATTGAACAGAGTTGGACTTGAGGTTAGATATTCAAGACTCGACATCAGTTCGTAAAGCGTTATCGCTTCCTCCGGTGTGCGAGCAAGGCCACAAGCGACACGTAACAAGAAGTACTGCGGAGTTTCTATAACCGTTCGTTCTGTTGGGTGTCGAAGAAGGTAGCGGTCATACACAGTCCGAAGGCCGAAAAATTCAAAGAGATTATTCCGTTCCGCAAGAACTGAATTATTTAACTTGCGAGCATGCACCTGAACAAACTCAAGTACCCCGTCGTGAATCAAGCCGCATTCGGCCCCCAATTCAATCGACTGGCTGAAGGAGTAGATATTTTGGTTCTGGACTTCTTTATCAATAAACGTTCCGAGTAAGCGAGCAGCTAGACGCGAGTAGTTAGGCTCTTCAATGATTAGCGCAGCGGCAGTACGTATCGACAGCTCATCTAATTCCGTCGTAGTTGCGCCGTCATGAAGACCCGAAATCGTTCTGGTTGCGATACGCATCGGATCAACACCAGGTAGTTCCGACGAACAGCGCTCAACCGCTCTAACAATCTTGTTGACGTCTACCGTTTGCTTACTGCCATCACGCTTTTGGACCTGCATGCCAACCGCTGCAGTGCCATCGCTTATCTCAGTTTTGTTGGACTCCGCCTGATCCGTTACCGCCACTTTCACTCCTCGTCTGCCACTACCGGAGTTCTACGACCCGGTCTACCTGTCGCCGACTCCAACTCTGCTTCTAGCCACCCGGCCCGTTGCGGCCCTGAGTGACACAAACTCAGAAATCGAAATCTTTGACCCAGATCGTTTAAGTTCCGGACTTGTGATTACACCCGTGTAGTTACAACCTTGTCAAGCATCTGTACCGGTCTCTTTGCTCGCGCGCAAGCACAAATTGCTATTCATTTTCATTCAACTGCTTTTCCTGACTGCCGCTACCATCACCCTGCGTGGTTACCGATTAGTTAGCTACTGTCATCCCAACTAGTGAAAAGGCCTTCAGATAACTTTTGAAGTCCCGGAGAATAACGTGAAAAAAATTGTTGTGGTAGGTGCATCGCTAGCTGGAATACGTGCTTGTCAAAATTTACGACGCGAAGGCTTCGATGGGCACTTGACGCTTCTAGGCGAAGAACAACACCTCCCCTACGACCGACCACCCTTGTCCAAAACAATGCTTACGTCAGAGCAAGACCCCCTTGATTTAAATCTTGTTTCAAACTCGGATCTATCGGACCTTGACCTCGAACTGATACTTGGAGAACGAGCGACCGGACTCAATACCGAACAGAGCGAGGTCACGGTGGGTGGTGAAAAAATTGGCTACGACGGCCTAATAATCGCGACCGGAGCGCGGGCAAGAAAACTTTCGAAATTCGACCACATTGACGGGATTCACACCCTGCGGACAGTCGACGACGCTCTAGCTATTCGGCTAGGTCTTATTTCAAGTTCCTCGATTGTAATCGTCGGAGCTGGCTTCATCGGGTCCGAAGTCGCTGCAGCAGCGAGACAGCGAGGCTGCAAGGTGACCATCGTCGAAGCTAACGAAGCCCCTTTGGTCAGAGGGCTGGGGATCAAGGTTGGCAACGCTTGCGCAAACCTCCACTACTCCAATGACATCGACCTACGATTTGGAGTAGGTGTCAAAGACGTCCATGGCAGTTCGAGCATTGAAGCAGTTGCCCTTACAGACGGAACAGTGCTGCCTGCGGAACTATTAGTGGTCGGAATAGGTGCAGTGCCGAACACTGAGTGGCTAGCCGGCTCGGGGCTATCAGTCGATGATGGAGTTGTTTGTGACGAAACACTCAACGCTGGCATTCGCGGCGTCTACGCAGTTGGGGACGTTGCTCGAGCCCCGAATAAGTGGCTGGGGGGCCAAATTCGACGGACTGAACACTGGACGACCGCAACTGAACACGCTGCCTTAGCAGCCAAGAACCTTTTAACTCCTGAAGAGAGTGCCCCATACAGTTCGGTGCCGTTCATCTGGTCAGACCAGAATGACCATCGAATCCAGGTTGCAGGCGACACCATCGACTTTGACGACGTACAAATCCTGAGTGGTTCGGTCGAAGAGCAATCGTTTATAGCCGGCTACCGACATGGGAACTCGCTAGCCGGTGTTATGGCCCTCAACAACATGCCGAGGTTTGTCAAATATCGCCGCCTGTTAGCGGGTCACAGTTCCTGGCAGGACGCCGTCGATCTTTCCCTAGAACTGACGACTTGACAGATGTTTTCCGCACTAGTGACTACAGAAGATCTTCAATTTCTACTGGACATTAAAGAACCAACTCCCAAGAGGCGTCTATTGCTATGCAAAGGGGCGTGTACTTAGATGACAGCCATTAGACCAACAGTAAAATCCGTGGCAGTTTTTTGTGCATCGTCAATGGGCAACCAGCCCGAACTGGCGGATCTAGCCCGCCGTTTAGGCGAGCAACTCGCTGACCAAAACATCACCACTATTTTTGGCGGCAGCGACAGTGGATTGATGGGAGTCGTGGCTGATGCTGCTCTTTCTCGAGGCGGTCGTGTTATTGGGGTCTACCCGAAAAACACTTTCTCACGAGACGTCCGTCATCAGGGGTCAATCGAACTCCAAATGGTTTCGTCAATGCATGAAAGAAAGTCAGTAATGTTCGAGCTCGCTGATGCAGCCGTAGCGTTACCCGGCGGCTTAGGCACGCTAGACGAGGTCGTAGAGTTACTGCTGTGGACCCAACTTGGTATTCATCAGCTACCACTGGTCCTGCTAGACGTGAATAACTTTTGGAACAAATTCGTCGACTTCCTAGACGAGGCGATTTCATCTGAATTACTTAATGGTGACTGTCACAAAAATCTTCGCAGGGTCACGGACCCCGCAACAGTCACCGAAGTTTTAGAACAACTAGTTACCAGCCACCAATAACTTACTCTCAGAAAACGCAGTAACACTTGCGGGTTAGTTACGGCGCGCATGTGACCCGCCACCGCCAGGTGATGGGTCACATCCAAGTCGGGCTGAGAGGATTTGAACCTCCGACCCCTGGTCCCCCAGACCAGTGCGCTAACCAAACTGCGCCACAGCCCGCAATGCGGACACGATACCTCGGTCTCGCCGCGGATCCGCAAGCGCTAATAACTCAGAAAATTTGTTGGCCGACCCATAAGACCCCTTGGGCGGCCCGCCACCCTAGATAAACAACTGCAGCTACAACAACCACCCAGAAATGCCAAGGAACTGAGCTTCGATCGCGGGATTCAGCAAGCCACCTATCACATCCAGGACAATGCCCCTCTGGACTCAACAGGCCGACATCTACATCGCGATCGCACGTATCGCACCAGATCACTTTTTTCGCACCGATTTAACCCAAATAGCTGTCCGAAACATCATCATCGCAGTTGTTTATCCACGTCGTCTCAAGCGGATTTTAATGGGTGTAGCTCCTAGCTCGAATTCCTCACGAAGACGGCGCTCCAGATAGCGAACGTAGCTTGAAGGAATTTCTTTGTTGGTGAAGAGAGTAAAAGTCGGGGGGTGAGTCGCTCCTTGGGTCGCATAAAGAACGCGCCCACCATGTGGCGCAGGCTGAGAAGATTGCGCCAACTGGATCACTTCGTTGACCTTTCGAGTAGGCACTCTGGTCTCATAGGCATCAATCGCAGCTTCGAGAGCAGAAACTAACCGGTGTACACCACGGCCCGTTAGTGCACTCACACGAAGAACTGGTGATTCCCCCAAGAAATGGAGCCGTTGACCAACTTGGTACATCAGCTCATCCTTCTCTTCCTGACCGACAAGCTCCCACTTGTTCATTAGGATCACGATCGGACAGCCCGCAGCATCAACCCGCTCGGCTAGACGCTGGTCTTGTGACGTAACTCCTTCAGACGCATCAATCACTAAGAGCGCCACATCGGCCTTATCGATGGCCCTCAGCGCTCGTAGGTTTGAGTAATACTCGGTGTCGTCATCTACTCGGGCCTTACGACGCATGCCAGCGGTATCGATAAACCTCAACGGACCGAGTTCTGTTTCAACAACCGTGTCTATTGCATCGCGGGTCGTGCCCGGCATGTCGTGCACGACCGACCGGTCATCGCCTATCAACCGATTAAACAACGTTGACTTGCCGACATTCGGGCGACCAACAATTGCTACTCCTGAGATTTGGTCTTTTACGGATTCATCATCATTTTGCTGTCCTTCAGCATCGTCGAGTTGATGCTCAGGGAGTATCTCGATAATCAGGTCAAGGAGGTCGCCTGTATTTCGACTATGCAGAGCCGAAACTCCCATCGGATCTCCTAGACCGAGCGACACAAATTCCCAGATATCGTGGTCTCGCAGCGCCGTATCTACTTTGTTTACGGCCAAAAGCACAGGAATGTTTGATCGTCTCAATATCGAAGCGATCCTCGCGTCCTCCTCAGTTATTCCAGTTGTGCCATCGACCACCAGAACTATTAGGTCTGACTCCCCTATCGCCTTCTCACTTTGCGCCGAAACTTTATCGTCTAGTTCATTACCCGAAGGCATCCAACCGCCAGTGTCAACTAACTGAAAGTTGCGACCTAACCACTCAGCTTCGACCACTTTCCGATCCCTAGTTACCCCTGGCCTCTCCTCAACGATCGCTTCGCGCCGACCAAGAATTCGGTTGAACAAAGTTGATTTCCCCACATTGGGACGACCAACAACAGACACGACGGGTAGGCCGGCTTCATCCCTCATCGGACTAGCTCGCCGTTCATTTGCTTGGACTGCTTTGGAGGTTCTAACGCTGAACGTAAAACATGCCCAGATAAAGCTTCTAGCCTCAAACCTTTAAAGAGCTTGGCGTCGTTGTGGTAATTGTTTGGGGGTAAATATCGGTGGCCCTCTGGCTCCAACGCAAGACACCGCTGCAAACCCTTACCGACCAAAAGACCACTGACTTTCATATTGCCCTCGAAGAAATGGTTAGTCAGTTTCAGGAGTTGAACACTCTGACCTGGGTTGGCTCCGTCGCCTAATGCTGGCCGGACCGAATCTCCGGGACCACCCGCAATAGTTTCCTCGATGTTGGACAATGACATGCTCACTAGGATACGGGTGTCTTTGCTCTACACCCAGCCAGTAATTACAACAGGTAGCCTCAAAAGCGTGAGCGTCACCCAAGTCCTGCTTGCTTCGCCTAGAGGCTTTTGTGCTGGTGTCGAAATGGCTATCAAGGCACTCGCTTGGATGGTGCGTTCATTCGAGCCGCCGGTCTACTGCTATCACGAAATTGTCCACAACCAGCTCGTCGTAGACCGGTTCCGAAGTCTGGGAGTCGTATTCGTTGATGACGTCACGGAGGTACCGGAGGGAAGACCTCTGATGCTTTCCGCTCACGGATCCGCACCTGAAGTGGTCGCAGAAGCAAAAAAACGAGGCGGATATGTCGTTAACGCCGTCTGTCCTCTAGTAACAAAAGTCCACCACGAAGTACGAGTCCGCTCCGACAAGGGTTACCGAATCGTCTATGTAGGCCACCAAGGGCATGAGGAAGCTGTCGGCACCATGGCAGTTGCACCGAAAAAAATAAACCTCGTATCAGAGATATCTGATGTAGCGGCCTTGCCTGAATTCGATGAACCAATCGCAATGTTGGCTCAGACAACTCTTAGCCATCGCGACTGGGAAGACGTCCTCGAAGCAACGAAAGCAAGGTTTCCTGACGTCTGGATGCCAGGCCGCAGCGACTTATGTTTCGCCACGACGAATAGACAATCTGCTCTCGCCTCTATAGCTGAGAGGTGTGATGCCGTGGTAGTCATCGGTTCAGCTAATTCTTCCAACACTATGGCCTTGGCGAAGCTTGCTGAAGCTTCAGGGTGCACTCAAGTCTTTAGGGTCAACGCAGCGGATGAACTGCCAAACGATTTAAAAGGAATAATCGGCGTAACCGCAGGTGCTTCGGCCCCCGAAGAGTTGGTCAGTGCCGTAATCGAACGACTTTCACCAGATGAGGGCGTAGAGGAAATCCGGATAACCGACGAAGATGAGTACTTTCCTCCCCCACGAGAACTCAGAGAACTTCTTTCGACCTTAGAAACGGCAGTCCATGCTCTTCTTGCAGTTCCTGTCAACTCGCGCGTCGCTCCACTAGATAGAGAGATAGCGGCAAGTGAAGTCTTAGCTTCTCTTAGCGACTAAAGAGAAAAACTAATCAGACAACTCGGAGTTAGTGGGTTCGCTGCTCGGGTCATACACGTTCGGAACACCACACACTGACTGAGCACGATCAAACAGTGACTGAATCTCCTCACGAAGTTTTTCCGTCGTCTCGCGGACATCGTTCCTAGAAAGTCGCCCCTTCTCGTTAAGTGGTGGTGGCTCTAACGGCTCCCCGATGATCACGTGGATACGTTTTGGGTACATAAACTTCGCACCGCGAGGCATGGCTGCAGCGGTCCCACCAATTCCTACAGGCACTATTGGTACTTGCGTCTTCGCTGCCAAATACGCGGCGCCATCAAACAATGGAAATATTCGAGGTCCGTCCTTTCGTTCCCCTTCAGGAAACGCCACTACCGGGTCATTACCACCTTCAAGAACCCTCAAAGCAGTCATAAGGGCTGCGCGGTCCGCGCTCCCTCTGCTAACAGGGAAACATCCAATCGTTGTAAAAAGCCAGCCGAAAAAACGATTTTTCCAGACTGACTCCTTACCCATGAACCGCAGCCGCCGAGGAATACAAGCCTGCAGCGGAGTATCAATGTAGCTGCGATGGTTTGGGGCCCAGACGCAAGCACCATCAGGGATATTCTCAGCGCCCTCAACCGTAATTCGATTCCATATTTTAAATACTCCCCAAAGCAAGTATTTGAGGAGACGGTAAGCAAGAAGGTTGTACCAACGTGTCCTCTGCTCTAACACCAAACTGCTATCAGACATCAACCCTCCACCCTTGAACGGAACATCTCGGCAAGCTCTCCCACAACATCTTCAATAGCCATATTGCTTGTGTCGAAAATAACGGCACCAGGCGCGACTTCTAAAGGAGAATCATCACGTGTCGAATCTACGTGGTCTCTTCGTTGCAAATCTTTTAGTACATCTTCGAACGTTTGACCTTCAGTTTCTCGGAAACGCCGCTCTGCACGTACCGGGAGATCTGCTGTTAAGAAGACCTTGAAAACTGCATCTGGAAAAACCTGAGTCCCAATATCTCGCCCTTCCATTACCCCGCCCCCCAATTCAGTAGCCCACTGGCGTTG
>MDTB01141539.1_pt1 | contig 60684 bp, 63 predicted proteins | sample 811161 | NCBI WGS metagenome assembly MDTB01 (sample SAMN05326650, study PRJNA326480) | marine metagenome | isolation source: seawater | place: Mediterranean Sea | collected 2009 | reverse complement strand
TAGCTAACAAGGTATAGCTAACAAGGTATAGGTAACAAGGATATCATTAGTATTTTCGCATTTTGGGTCCATATGCCTGAATTACCTGAAGTTGAAACCACGAGACGAGGTATTGAACCGTACGTTGTGGGTCGCGAGATTAAATGGGTTGCCGTTCGTGAACCCAGGTTGCGATGGCCGGTGGCCGACAGCCTTGCGCAATCTATAACCGGTCAGACATTCGACGCGGTGAAGCGTCGAGCAAAGTACCTCTTGCTAAGTACAAGTAACGGACGACTCATGTTACATCTTGGTATGTCGGGCAGTTTGCGGGTACTCGAGGACTCAATCGAGCCTGGCAAGCATGACCATGTGGACATTGGGTTTGAAGGTGGTCTGGTGCTGCGCTATCGAGACCCAAGGCGGTTTGGCTCGATATTCTGGTTACCTGATGATGAATCGCATTCTCTTCTCGATCACCTGGGCCCTGAACCTTTGTCCGATATGTTTTCAGGTGAGTATCTCTATGCAACGTCCCGTCGCCGTCGGGTCGCCATAAAGACTTTTATTATGAATAGCCGGGTTGTTGTAGGGGTGGGCAATATCTATGCGAATGAAGCGTTATTTCGCTCTGGTATTCATCCGGAGCGGCTGGCAATGAGGGTGAGCAGGGCACGCTATATCAAGCTGGTGGATGGGATAAAGTCCGTGTTGGCCGAAGCCATAGATGCTGGGGGAACCACACTGAGGGATTTTGTCCAGGAAAATGGCTCGCCGGGTTATTTCCGATCCAGCCTGGATGTCTATGGTCGAAAGGACCTTCCTTGCGTTAGGTGCGGCCGAATTTTGAAGGAAATCAGGCAGGGAGGCAGAAGTACTGTGCTCTGTAGCAATTGCCAAAGCTGATCTTGTCCTGGTAAAGCAATTTAATATTCTTTGGAATTAGTAACTTACACTGTTTTTTTATATCTTTACTTAAGATTTTGTATTTTTACTTAAGTTTAAATACGTCAATCTACGGAGTCACACCATGGACAGAATTATGGACAGAATTCTAAAATCAGTAAAGGTGTTGGCAATTGCGGGAATGCTGGTTTTTGTACCCCAGGCTGCGTTGGCTGAAAGGGTTGAAGAGAATCGCAGTATGTTTCGTATGTTGGGTGACCTTCTTGTGGCGCGGCCGCTCGGTTTAGTGGTGGCCACGGACGGTACGGCGGCCTATATTGTTAGTCTGCCGGTTTCAGTGCTGGGTGGTAACGCAATGAGGCAGCTGAAAAAATGGTGGTAGAACCCGTTAAAGAGGTTCTGGTTCGCTGTTTAGGATGTAGTCGCCCGGACAAGAAAGAAAAAATCAAGTAAGACTAGTTTACTACTGGGTCTAGCCCACATCGCCATTCTCTAAAGCTTCGGCGACCGAGGGATGGACAAATTCAGAGATGTCTCCCCCGTACCCAGCTATTTGCCTGACGAGTGTTGATGATATGTAGGAGTACCGCTCAGACGGGGCAAGAAAAACTGTCTCCAATCCGGGTTGCAGTACCCTGTTCATTCCCAGCATCTGAAACTCATACTCGAAGTCAGTCACTGTCCTGATTCCTTTCAATATTATCTGCGCATCCACTTCTACTGCGAAGTCCACGGTCAAAGTATTAAACCCTAGCACCTCAACGTTCTCGATATGTCCCAAGACCTCTTTTGCTAAATTGATCCGGAGATCCAGGTCACTTGGCGATTTGTGCGGACTGGTAGCAATCCCCAGAACGATCCTGTCAAAAATGACAGCTGCTCGTTCCACCAAGTCGGTGTGTCCATTGTGAATTGGATTGAAGGTCCCTGGGTACAAAACTGTGGTCATAGGTGGTGCCGATATCGGAAGGCCGCAATAATGAACATATTACTGGAAAAAATCCAGACGTCCTCCTTTTCTTAATTTCACTCTGGCACTAGTAGATAGTAGTAAACCTGTCCGGCTTTGGCGTTGCGGTGGATTGTGAAACCCCCTGGAGGGTCCAACGGTTTGTTGGTCTCCAGGTATACGCAGCCTTGGGCGTTCAGCACGTTAGCGCGTCGCAAAAGTGGCAAGATTGTGTCGGCTTCGTTGGTGTTGAATGGTGGGTCCAGAAACACGATATCATACGTCGAATCCGTTTTGCCAAGAAAGTCGGAGGCAGTGCCTTTTTCGAGTTCAAAGTCCTCACTGGGTATGATGTCAAAGGTCGAGCGCAAGTGCTGGTATACCGGTGTTGAAGTTTCGACCAGTGTTACTTTACTTGCGCCTCGAGACAGTGCCTCCAGGCTTAATATTCCACTACCAGCGTATAGTTCCAGGCAATTTGCTTCCGGCACGTCTCTTTGAAGCCAATTGAAGAGCGTCTCACGTACACGATCTGGTGTAGGACGCACCTCGCCCGTGTCGGAAAAAGATATTTTGCGACGGCGCCACTTTCCACCGATAATTCTTAAAGATGACATACAGGATTGTTGGTACTTGTTAAGGAGCCTTATGGTTAATGTTGCAGAAGAAGATGCTCAAGGCAAGAAAGGGTTATTGGGCCGTATTAGACAGGGACTTGGTAAAACAAGATCAAACCTTACGGCTGGCCTTGAGCGAGTAGTCCTGGGTGAAAAGTCTATTGATCAGGATTTGATCGATGATATTGAAACTACGTTGTTGCTGGCTGACGTCGGCGTTGAAGCGACCCGTGACATTATTGCTCAGCTCACGGTTCGGGTTGCGAGAAAAGAGCTGAATGATGTGGAGGCACTCTACAGCCACCTTAAGACGGAACTCACAGAGTTACTTGAGCAGTGTGATAAGCCGTTGGAGATAGGTCAGCATCCATTCGTGATCTTAACTGTGGGAGTTAATGGCGCAGGCAAGACAACCACCATTGGCAAGCTGGCACATTACTTCAAAGCACAAGGCGCCTCGGTACTCCTGGCAGCGGGAGATACGTTTCGTGCAGCGGCGGTTGAACAGTTGCAGGCATGGGGGGAGAAGAACGATGTGCAAGTGGTAGCGCAAGGTCAGGGAGCGGATAGCGCATCGGTTATCTATGATGCCCTTGAAGCAGCGAAGGCTCGAAAAATTGATGTTCTGATAGCGGATACTGCGGGGCGTTTGCAAAGTAAGCAGAATCTTATGCAGGAGCTAAGCAAGATCTCGAGGGTACTAGGAAGACTCGCAGCCGAGGCCCCTCATGAAGTTTTGTTGGTGCTTGATGCAGGGACCGGCCAGAATGCCATCTCACAGGCCAGGGAATTTAGCGAAGCGGTATCGGTATCGGGAATCGCGCTGACGAAACTCGATGGCACCGCAAAGGGCGGGGTCATTTTTGCGCTGGCGAAACAGCTTGGAATTCCGATTCGGTTTGTTGGCATCGGAGAACAGATAGATGACTTGCGGCCTTTTTCCGCAGAACAATTTGTTGATGCGCTTTTTGGTGAGCAGATGTGATTCGTTTTGATAATGTAAGCAAGCGATATCCCGGCGGCAAAGATGCGTTATCGAGCGTCAGTTTTGAGCTGGAGGCGGGCGAAATGGTCTTCCTTACTGGTCATTCTGGCGCAGGTAAGAGCACGCTGATGAAGCTTATCATTGTTATGGAAAGAGCTACCCAGGGGCAGGTATTTGTTCAAGGTATCAACGTAAATCGCGTTGCGTCCAGGCAGATACCGGCGATCCGTCGAGATATAGGCGTTGTGTTCCAAAATCACCAATTGCTATTTGACCGCACAGTTTTCGACAACGTGGCGCTTCCTCTGGTTATAGCGGGGTTTCAGAATCGTGAAATTGGTCGCAGAGTGCGTGCCGCACTTTCTAAAGTGGGACTTTCAGATAAGGAGCGCTCCTATCCCATCTCGCTGTCAGGGGGTGAGCAGCAACGGGTGTGTATTGCGAGGGCGGTTGTCAATCGGCCCCAACTTCTGCTTGCAGATGAACCAACCGGTAATCTGGACCCAGAGCTTTCAGAGGAAATAATGAAGCTGTTTCACCAATTTAATCAGGTTGGCGTTACCGTGATGATCGCGAGTCACGATCTGGATCTGATATCCCGAATGAAGAAACGGGAACTTCGGCTGCATCAGGGCCAACTATCTACATGATTTCTGGTGCGACCACCGCTACTTCATCGTCACGTAATCGCCTGATTGCCTGGGCGATTAATCATCGAAACGTCGCGCTTGAAACCTTACTGTCGCTCCTGAGGAACTGGATTACCAGTTTGATGACCTGGCTGGTATTTGGGATCGCGCTGGCATTGCCCGTTTTTCTATACCTGCTGTTGGCTAATGTGGCAACTTTAAGTGGCAACTTTGATGGTACTCCTCGAGTCAGTGTCTATCTCCATCAGAGTCTGTCGGAGGAGGATATTCAACGATTCTTAGCAATTGTCAGTAAGCATCCTGGCACTGAAAGCATTAAATACATATCTCCGGAGCAAGCCTTGGCAGACTTTCAGTCTCGTTCTGGATTTGGTGATGTACTGAGCAGCCTTGATCGTAATCCCTTGCCGGGGTTGGTCGAACTCATTCCCAGCCACATGGATACGGCGCGACTCAGAGTCCAGGTTGGAGAATTGGAGCAACAGCCTCAGGTGGACATGGTCGTTGTGGATATGATTTGGGTGGAAAGGTTGTTTGCGTTCGTTGCGTTTGGTCAGCGGGTGGTTATTGCCTTAACACTTGTCTTGGCGTTGGGTGTACTGCTGGTTGTAGGGAATACCATTCGTCTTGCAATTGAAAACCGACGCGTAGAGATTGAGGTGGTTAAGCTGGTGGGCGGAACGGATAGCTTCGTACGGCGACCGTTTCTGTATCTGGGATTCTGGTATGGCTTTGGGGGTGCCTTGGTGTCCTGGTGTCTCGTACAATTTTGCCTGGTATTCCTGTCAGGACCGGTGGAGTTGATTGCTCAGTCATACCGTGACGATTACGCATTATTCGGACTAAGCGGCACAGAGACCATTGTGCTTTTTGCCCTCGGCTCGATTCTAGGAATATGTGGCGCGGCATTGGCGGTTAGTAAGCATTTACACACCCTTGATAAAGGCGGAACATAAGAGTTAGCACTCTCAATAATTGAGTGCTAAGATCTCGCCCCCGTTTTAATTGGAAAGAGCGTGAGCAGCAGCATACAACCGATGGACCTGATGTCTCCAGGTGGCAACCTCGAAGCCTATATCCAGACGGTTAATTCCATTCCTATGCTATCGGCAGAGCGCGAGGCCGAACTGGCCAATGCGCTGTTTGCTGATGATGACCTAGATGCTGCCAGACAACTGGTATTCGCGCATCTGCGCTTCGTTGTCTATGTGGCGCGTTCGTTTTCCGGATACGGTTTATCAGAGGCGGATCTGATTCAGGAAGGTAATGTTGGTCTGATGAAGGCGGTGAAGCGATTCAACCCGGAATTCAAGGTAAGACTGGTGTCTTTTGCTGTTCATTGGATAAAAGCGGAAATCCATGAGTTCATTCTCAAGAATTGGCGAATCGTCAAAATTGCGACAACCAAGTCTCAGAGGAAGCTGTTTTTTAACCTGCGTAGTGCCAAGAAACGTCTCGGCTGGATGAATGAGCAGGAAGTGTCCGACATAGCAGAGGCGCTCGGGGTTGAACCAAAGATTGTTCGTCAGATGGAAGGGCGATTGGCCTCTCGTGATGAATGTTTTGATCTGACGCCTGCCGACGACGAAGAGGGTTCGGCACCAGCTCAGTTTTTGAGTAGCGTCAATGACGACCCGGGAAGCAAAGTAGAAAAGCAGGACCTTGAAGAATATGAACATGGACGTCTGATGGTGGCCTATGAAGGACTCGATCCTCGTGCAAAAGAAATTATCTCTTCTCGTTGGTTAACTGAGAAAAAGCGCACGCTTCACGATTTAGCAGACCAGTTCAGCATTTCTGCTGAACGGGTTAGGCAGCTGGAGCAAAATGCCCTCAAAAAGCTTCGTCAACAGCTGGTCACTGACTGACCTGTTTTAATTGCTGGTTTTTAATGGAACCGAAACAGATTCGCAGCTATGTATTGCGTCAGGGTCGTATGACACCTGGGCAGAAGCGTTCGTTGTCTCAATATTGGAAGGACTTTGGTGTTGAGCCCAAGGGTGAATGCGATCCTGGTAAAATGTTTCCCCAGGCTGGGGCCCTTACCGTAGAGATTGGCTTTGGCATGGGAGATTCACTCCTTGCGATGGCGCAGGCGGATGCCGAGCGGAATTTTCTTGGTATTGAAGTGCATCGTCCAGGTGTTGGTCATCTATTGCTAAAGATGCAGGAAAGCGGCGTATCCAATATTCGTGTAATGAATATGGACGCCATCAGCGTTTTGGAAAGTCACCTTCCTGTAAAGAGCGTCAATCGGCTACAGCTGTTTTTTCCGGACCCATGGCCAAAAAAACGACATCATAAACGTAGACTGATTAATGCGGCGTTTATTGATCGAGCAGCACGAGTACTTGAGCCTGAAGGCGTGGTTCACATTGCCACGGACTGGGCTAACTACGCGGAACAGATTGGTGAGGTATTTAACGCGGATGACCGATTTGAGGTGACCACGATACCTCGGCGAGGAGAAACCAAATTTGAGGTTCGGGGTAAACGCCATGGACATGATGTTTTTGATATGGCGTATCGCTACCATCCCTAGTCGGTCGCTTAGTCGAGCAAAAGCAAAACCTCATCTACAAAGCGAAGTCCCTTGTTTGTAGGAACGATGTGACCGGGAACCTCCTTCTCAATAAATCCCAGCGTCTTGGCTTGCTCAAGGAATTTCGTGATAGCGACCTGAGGCAGACCCGTTCGATCTTCAAAATTTCCAAGGCTTGTACCATCGACCAGGCGCAAAGCGTTAATCATGTATTCGAGAGTGATTTCAGATTCTGGGACGCGAGTGGTCTTTTTGTTTGGGGCTTTAAGGTAGTCGCGGGGTAAACGAGTCTTGGTTGTGCGAAATATTTGCTGGTCGCTGGTGTATTTGCCATGAGCTCCCGCGCCGATCCCGATGTAGTCGCCGAATTGCCAATAGTTTGTATTATGTTTGCTTCGTCTGTCCGATCGGCTAAAGGCCGAGATCTCATACCGCGTGTAACCATGCGCGGCAAGTACCTCCATACCCCGATCGTAGATCTCCAATAGCATTGACTCGCCGGGCAAGACAGGGGGGTAGCGGTGAAACACGGTATTGGGTTCGATCGTGAGTTGGTACCAGGAAATGTGTTCCGGTTCAAAGGCGATCGCCCTCATCAGATCCTTTTCTGCATCTACCCATTTCTGATATGGCAGACCATGCATTAGGTCGAGATTGATATTGTCGAAGCCGGCGGCGCGCGCAGCACTGATTGCTTGAGTAATATCGTCTGAACTGTGGATTCGCCCAAGTGATTTGAGATGCTGGTCGTTAAAGGACTGAGCGCCGAGACTGAGCCGATTGATACCGGCATCCCGATACCCATTGATGTGTGACATATCGAGGGCACCAGGATTGGCCTCAAGCGTGATCTCTGCCTTTTCACTGAAGGGTAGCAGACGTTGGGCCTCCGACAAGACCTGATCGAAGCTTTCGGGCGAGAAGAGGCTGGGTGTGCCTCCACCGAAAAAGACTGAATCGATGGGGCGATTAAATAGTGGTGCGTCGTCGTGCAAATCTTCAAGCAGGGTTGCAACGTATTCTTCTTCCGGGAAACCGCTATTTAGCTCATGTGAGTTGAAATCGCAGTAAGGACATTTCTTTACGCACCAGGGGAAGTGTACATAAAGTCCGAGAGAGATCATTCCAGCAAACTCAGTAACTGGTGAAACGCTCGCGCTCGATGACTGATTTCATTCTTCTCTTGCGCTGGTAACTCAGCCACTGTTTTGTTCAGGTTGGGTAGATAGAAAACCGGATCGTATCCAAAACCTGCCTGACCTCTCGGCTCAGTCAGAATCTCACCTGCCAGTGTTCCGTGTGCAATTAACGGGGTTGGGTCCAGCTCGTGCTTGAGCAGAACGATTATGCATTGAAAACGGGCATTACGTGTTTCTTCGCCTGACATTTCGGCCAGGAGTTTACTGACATTGTCACCGTCAGTCGCAGCATCACCAGTGAACCTTGCCGAGTATATTCCCGGCCTGCCTCCCAGTGCGTCCACTTCCAGACCTGAGTCATCTGCAATGGCAGGTAGACCGCTTAGCTTGCTTGCGTGGCGGGCTTTTATCAGCGCGTTCTCAACGAATGTCAGACCGGTTTCTTCGGCACTGGGTATATTGAACTGCTGTTGGCCAACCAGCTCGAACAGGGTCGAAGTTAGTGCCCTGAACTCTTCTAATTTATGATCGTTATTACTGGCGAGTATATAGCGCATCAGTAGTATTGCCGTGTGAACTCAAGCTCGTATGTGTCGATCTCTGACTCCGGTTTGATGAATATTCGAAATGAGATCGTGTCCTCCTCGTTCACGATTTGAGTTGAAAGATAATAAATCGCCTGTTGTTCTTTGACCTCAATGAAGGTCAGCGCTACTTCCTGATGTAGCAGGTTCTGGGCAGTACCATGGATTTCTGCACGAACAGGTTGTGCTTCTTTGCGTATGGAAACGTTGGTGATCAGACGGTTTTTTCCGCGCACGATGTTATGTGCCTTCGCGACGTCGACCGGGACCAATGTACTCGGGAAAGTGGAATAGTGGATATCGTAGCCCTTCCAATTCTGCATCTGCTGGCAAAACGCCTGACCGGTGCATAACAGGGCTATCCAGACAAAGTGTTTCATTTGTTGTTCGTCATAGGACCTTCTTTTATCGAAGACCCAGTATTAACCCGGGTGGGACCCCCAGCATGTTTGCTATAGGTTGAATGACCAAATATGAGTCGATCAGCGTAATGGCGACGAAGACCAGGATGATGGAGAAATCAACACCACCCATAGGCGGCAGCAGTTTTCGTGCGGGGGTACATATTGGCTCGGTGATCTGACTTACCAGGGAAAGCGCAGGATGATGAGAAAAGGGTGCGATCCAGCTTGCAATGACACCAATGATGAGAGCGAAGAAATAAATGTCTAGGATGGTGGAGACGATGCCCAGCAGCGACCACGCAACATAGATAGGGGCGAAAAAGTAGCTGCCGACGATAGTCATGATGAGTACTACTGATACCAATTGAACGATAAGAGCGACCGTGAGTGTAGCGAAATCGATGCTTCTGACCGTAGGCAGCAAGGTTCGCAGAGGTTTAATCGCCGGATCCGTTAGCTTGACGATGGCCTGGCAGATTGGATTGTAATAGTCAGCTCGGGAAACCTGCATCAGGAAACGCAGCATCACCAGAATGAGGTAGATGCCAAAGAAAGTCTGGATCAGAAAGATACCGGCGCTTGCGAAGTTACCTGCCATGGTTACCTATAGAATGTTTTGTATTTGACAACAGCTTACTGATTAACTTGCGTCGCCGGCAAGCTCAATTGACCGGGCGTTGGCGCTTGCAATCGCCTTATCAAACAGTCCACTTAGATCGCCACGCTCCAGCGTGTTGATTGCTGCTTCTGTTGTGCCACCAGGGGATGTAACTTCACGTCTTAGTTGTTCGGTAGTCTTGGTCGTCTGAGCCCGGGCCATTTTTGTGGCGCCAACCGCGGTCTCGAGAACCAGTTTGCGCGCAACGTCGCTACTTAGTCCTAGTTGAAGCGCTGCTTTTTCCATCGCTTCGATCACGTAAAAGAAATAAGCAGGACCGCTACCGGAGACGGCGGTAACAGCGTGAAGTTCTGCTTCATCATTAACCCAGATGTACGCGCCGACCGCGCCGAGAATTTGACCCGCGATATTCCTTTCGTCTTCGTTGATCGCGGCTGTCGCGTAGAGGCCTGTAATTCCACTCTGGATCTGAGCAGGGGTATTGGGCATGCAGCGAATGATATGCGTAGATTCTCCAAGCCAACTCCTTAGTGAGGCGCTTGTGATCCCGGCAGCGACAGATATCACTAGACGTTCTCCTATAACATCTGCTATCTCGCTGGCTAGCTCAGCTACGACGTTGGGTTTAACCGATATTATTACAATATCAGATTGACTGACCGCCGCACAATTGTCGTCAGTGGTGTTAACTCCGAGCTTGGCAGCTTCTTCTAATGCGGCCGCAAAAGGATCGGCAGCAGTAATCTGTGAAGCGGGCGTGCCATTAGCCAGTAAACCCTTGATGATCGCGCGAGCGATGTTGCCCGAGCCCATAAATGTAATGTTCATTGTTGTTCCTTCTTTTTCCGTTGCCCAAATATGGCGGTTCCGATGCGAACGATTGTGGCGCCCTCTGTTATTGCCGGCTCGAGATCCGCGGTCATTCCCATCGACAGCTGATCGAAGTCTTCGAGGTCGTGTGTTGCGTTTAGATCCTCTAAAAGTTTCCTGAGTTTCGCGAAATATCCGCGAAGTTCATCAGTATCCTCGGTATTCTCTGTGATGGTCATTAAACCGCGTGGCTTCAGATTTTGCATGTCTTTGACCTTATCGAGTAAATCGCTAGCTCGTTCTACCTCGATGCCTGCTTTGGCGGGATCACTACTGACGTTAATCTGCAGCAAAACGTTGATCGGGATTGCTGACTCCCTTTGACTGTTGAGTCTTCGGGCGATCTTCTCGCTTGCTAATGAGTGTACCCAGTCGAAGTCCGCAGCAATCGATCGAGTTTTGTTGGACTGGATCTGGCCTATGAAGTGCCAACGGGCATGAGGCAGGGCTTGTACTTTGCTGGTAGCGTCCTGTAAGTAATTCTCACCGAAATCGAGCTGACCGGCAGCGAAAGCTTGCCGCACCATTTCCATCGGTTTTGTCTTGCTGACTGCCAGCAGAGTAATCTCCCGGGGATCTCGGCCGCTTGCAGAACAGGCGCGCTCGATCCTTTTCCTAACTCGAGACAGGTTTTCGACTACATTGGTCATTATTGCTCAACACGCTTCAGTAAGGAAAAAGTCGTTTATTTTCAGCATCAATACTACTATTAGTCCATCAACGGGATAAGTTTTCCACTAGATAATCAGGCAATTCCTCAACATGCCTCAAAACGGTCAAACAGTTAGGTAACAATGGATATTACGGAATTATCGGCTTTTAGCGAAAAACAAGGTGCGTCTGACCTGCATCTATCTGCGGGTTTACCTCCCATGATCCGCGTCGACGGTGATATTAGGCGTATCAATTTACCAGCGCTCGATCACAAAGAAGTTCATGAACTGATTTACGAGATTATGAATGACAAACAGCGCAAGGACTACGAAGAGTTCTTTGAGTGCGATTTTTCATTTGAGATTCCTGGTGTGGCCCGGTTTAGGGTCAACGCGTTTAACCATAATCGTGGCTCGGGTGGCTTGTTCAGGACCAGCCCCTCAAAGGTTCTGTCCATAGAATAACTGGGATGGGAGAAACATTCCGCAAAATCGCGGAGACCCCCCGGGGATTGATCACCGTTACCGGACCTACAGGATCAGGAAAAAGTACCACGCTTGCTGCCATGATGGATTACATCAATGACACGCGCTATCAACATATTCTCACCGTAGAGGATCCGATTGAATTCGTACATGAAAGTAAGAAATGCCTGGTCAATCAGCGTGAAGTACATCGCGACACGCTGGGCTTTAACGAAGCATTACGTTCGGCATTGCGGGAAGACCCGGATATTATCCTGGCAGGGGAAATGCGAGACCTGGAAACGATCCGGTTAGCTCTGGAGGCTGCGGAAACGGGCCACATGGTATTCGGGACCCTGCATACGTCCTCCGCGGCGAAGACAATTGATCGGGTTATCGATGTATTCCCTGCAGCTGAGAAATCCATGGTGCGCTCGATGCTGTCTTAGTCTTTACAAGCGGTGATATCCCAGAATCTTATGAAAAAAATTGGCGGCGGCAGAGTAGCTGCGCACGAGATCATGCTTTGTACCCCGGCGATCAGGAACCTTATTCGTGAAGACAAGGTGGCGCAGATGTATTCCGCGATCCAGACGGGAGGGCTGCTTGGTATGCAAACCCTCGACCAGTGCCTGAAGAATCTGTTAGAACAGTCGTTGATCACTAAAGAAGCGGCGGCGGAAAAAGCTAAGATACTTGAAGATTTTGCGTAAACGGTGATTTAACGATGATTGATTTTGACAACCTCCTGAAGGTCGTTGTTGATCAGGAAGCTTCGGATTTATTCATTACGGCCGGGCTGCCACCTTCCATCAAGGTCAGGGGCAGATTGATGCCAATGTCCAAGGCCGCCCTTACTCCGGAACAGGCGCGGGAGATGGTGCATGCGACGATGACGGAGGCGCAGATTCAAGAGTTTGAATCGGACCGGGAGTGTAACTTCGCTATTCAATCACCGATCGCTGGCAGGTTTCGTGTAAGCGCCTTTTACCAGCGGAATTACGCGGGAATGGTGTTACGTCGTATCGAAGACGTGATACCGACGGTTGATGAACTGATGCTTCCAGATGTCATTAAGACACTGGCAATGACCAAACGTGGGCTGATTATTTTCGTTGGCGCGACGGGCACTGGTAAATCAACTTCACTTGCTTCAATGATTGGTTACCGTAACGAAAAAAGTAAGGGCCACATCATCACTATTGAAGACCCGATCGAATACATCCATGACCACAGGGGATGTATGGTAACGCAGCGAGAAGTGGGTGTTGATACGCCAAGCTTTGAGGTTGCATTGAAGAATAGGCTGCGTCAGGCACCCGATGTGATAATGATTGGTGAGATTCGAGGTCGAGAAACGATGGACTATGCAGTTGCATTTGCAGAAACCGGTCACCTTTGTTTGGCGACATTGCACGCGAATAACGCAAACCAGGCGCTCGATTGAATTATCAATTTTTTCCCCTCCGACAGGCACGACCAGGTTTGGATGGACCTATCTTTGAATTTGAGGGGTATGGTTGCTCAACAGCTCGTACCAACTATTGACGGAGAGGGCCTTCGAGCAGCAATCGAGGTTTTAATTAATTCACCTTTGGTTGCAGACACTATTCGTAAGGGCGAGGTGCATGCTATCAAGGAGATCATGACCAAATCCTCTGAGCTGGGAATGCAGACATTCGATCAGGCGCTATACAAGCTTTTCAGCGAGGGACATATCTCCTATGACTCTGCCCTTGCATCGGCTGATTCCGCGAATGACTTACGATTGCTGATCAAATTATCCGGTGGAGATATTTCTCAACAGGGCCAACCCCAGGGGTTATCTCTCGAAGCCAACCAAGACGACATTGGTTTGGGTAGGTAAAGTACAGGGTACCAACTTAAGGTTGCTGACGTAGCCAGGATTCCAGGATTAGCGCCGCTGCCGCATCATCAAACTCTGCTTTACGTGAATTACGGTTTCCTGTTTCATTCTGACGGGCTTCGAAGGTGCTTAGCCGCTCATCCATACAATGTACTGTAATGCTAAACCGGGCTTGTAGCTGAGAAGAGAAACGAGTGGCCAGTTTAGACATTTCGCTTTCCGAGTCATCCATATTGAGCGGTAGACCGACAACAAATTGCTGCGGTCGCCATTCATCTACAAGACGTTCTATGTGGGACCAATCCAGCTTTCCATTTTCTGCACGGACGATAGCAACAGGATTAGCTGTTCGGGTAACGCGCTGACCGATAGCAACGCCAATTTTCTTGGTGCCGTAGTCGAAGCCCATAATGAGTTCATTGCTAGTCATATCGTTAAGTCAATGTTGACGCGTGTCGCCGATGATAAGGTTTAGGTCCACTCCCATATTTCGAGCGGCGATAACGGGACGTTCAGCCAAAGGCGTTGAAAAAAGCACATCTTTCTCGAAGGGTGCGATAAGCCAGGCGTCCCGGCTAACTTCACTTTCCAGCTGACCTGCCGCCCATCCTGCGTAGCCCATTAAAGCCATCATATTTTCTGGTGCCTGTTCCCTGGACAAATCGTCCAACAGTTCTGCTGAGGTGGTTAGTGTAACGTCACCGTTTATGCAGTAGCTGTCAGTGTAAGATTTTTCGGTGCTGTGAAGAAAGTATAGATGGTCCTGCTCAACCGGACCGCCCAACAAGACCGGTAGCTGTGCGGGGGGTAAATTGAAGTCTGTGGAAACCAGATCAGATAGGTTGAGGTCTGCGGTCTTGTTTATTACCAGGCCGAATGCGCCAGAATCTGAATGGTCGATCACTAGAGTAATAGTATGCTGGAAGAAATCACCCTGAAGACTTGGAAGCGCTATTAAGAATTTGCCGCCAAATGAATCTTCTTCCACGATCAAAAGCTGCGCATGCTGTTTCGGCGAAACTGCCAGGTTCGGATAATTTCCAGCACGTCTGTTGTTTGGCGTAGCTCATCTGGAAATGGTGCGAACGGCGCAGCGAGGCTCACGATACGCAGAGCCGCGTCGTCGAGGACACTGTGCCCGGAAGACTCGAGCATTTCGATTTCTTTGAGTGTTCCGTCGGGAAGGATGGCGACCATGAGTCTAAGAGATCCGTATAGCCGCTGCTTTCGCGCTTCATCTGGATAGTTGAGGTTACCTATGTGTTCTATCTTGCGACGCCAGGAATTCAGGTAATAAGCGTCCGCGCTTGAAGCGGTGGATAAACTGGTTAGCCGCTTAATTCTAGGCCGCTTGGCATAGATCTCCCGTTGTTTGTCCAGTCTTGCTTCGAGGCTGGCGATCTCCAGGCTACGTTGGAGCAAGGATTTTTCCTGGTGTGCGTTATCGTCGTCAGGGATAGGGTCGACGACTTTCTCCTGGGCACTCGTAATTGATTTGGTATTGCCTGTTGTAGTAACCACCGGAATCAGTTCCTGCTCTCTGCGCTTTGCAAGCTGTGGGACCTGTGCCGGTGTTGTCTCCCTAATGGTGGTATCAAAGAATTGAGCTTCGTGGGGAGTGGTAAGCAATCGTTTTTCATCCAGCGTTCCACTACCTGTCTGGTTGAACTGAGTCACGAAGTCTGCCTTGTCTGGTCTGTTGATGCTTCGGTGTTGAGCCAGAGTAACCTCCATTGTATGCGTGGATGGCGCATGGTCTTCTCGGGTGAAGGTCACACCAAGGATAATCATCGCGTGCAAGGCAACTGCAAGAAATACGGTGAAAGTTAGCCTATCTAGTGCGGAAACGTCCGGGGCGAGAGCGGAGTTAACTGCGGCCATTACTTGCTGAGAAAAGTCTGGTCGATAAAATTTATGTAGTCCCCGGCGATATCGAGGTCATATGCCCTATTAAGTTCTCGTAAGCAGGTGGGACAAGTAACGTTTATCTCGGTTAGATAATCGCCGATAACGTCGATACCCACAAAATAGAGGCCTTTTGCCGTCAATGAGGGACCTACCTGATCGCAGATGAAACGATCTCGGTCAGTGAGTTCACGTCCGACACCTTCGCCACCTGCGGCCAGATTTCCCCGATTCTCGTTCTTGGAGGGAATTCGGGCGAGTCCGTAGGGCACGGGCCGCCCATTAATCAAGAGAATTCGGGTATCACCGTCTTCAATTTCGGGAATAAACCGTTGCACCATGGCCTGGCGCTGACCATGCCCGGTCAGGGTTTCAATAATTACGCCTAGATTTTTGTCCCCAGGGCCAACTCGAAATATCGAGGCACCCCCCATACCATCAAGGGGTTTGAAGATGACATCCTGATGTTCTTCATAGAAATCACGGAGTATTTGCGGGTCCCTGCTGACCGCATGAGGTGGGCAGCAATCCGGGAACTGTAATGCGTAGAGTTTCTCATTGCAGTCACGGACACTCGATGGCCTGTTAAGTACCAAAAGTCCCTTTTTCTCTGCTAATTCAAGAAGATACGTCGTATAGACATACTCCATATCGAATGGTGGATCCTTACGCAAAAGAACCAGGTCAAAGTCGGCTAGAGGAGTGGAAGTTGTGTTTAGGGTAGTGAACCAGGCGGTTTCATCCAGGGAAACGCGGACCTCTCGATGTCGCGCTAATACCTCATTATTGTTGACGAAGAGGCCTTGCTGCTGAATTTCAAACACGCGCCAGCCACGCTCTTGTGCCGCGTACATCATGGCCAATGTACTGTCTTTCCTGGGTTTGATGGATTCCAACGGGTCCATCACGATACCGAGTTTAACTGTCAAGGCTTAGCGCCTCTTGGATAGCAGGTAAATTTGTGTGAGCATGCTGATACTAGGATTTATCCCCTGATTTTTGCTGTGTATTGTAAACGACTTGGGAAGGTGTTGTAGTCAAAATTCCCTTTATTGTCGGGTACTTATGGATTGAGTTTAACAACTGTGATACAAAATGCGGTGCAACTCACCGGCATCAATGCATTTTTGTTGCAATTATACTGGCCAGAAGACCTAGGTTAAGCGCTTATGGACGACCATTTTGATGGTGTCAAAGTTATGGTCATCGATGATAGTAAGACCATCCGAAGGACGTCTGAAACACTCCTATCGAAAGCCGGTTGCGAAGTAATTACGGCAACCGACGGTTTCGACGCGCTAGCGAAGATCGCTGATTCTCAACCATCGATCATTTTTGTCGACATTATGATGCCCCGGCTCGACGGCTATCAGACCTGTGCCCTTATCAAAAATAACAGTGCTTTTCAGAGTACTACTGTCATCATGTTGTCGAGTAAAGATGGTTTATTTGATAGGGCTAAGGGCAGAATTGTTGGATCGGATCAGTACCTAACCAAGCCGTTTAGCAAAGATGAATTGCTAAGTGCGATAAAGGATCACCTCAAAGATGAGTAATGGAGCGGTTTGTTAGGAGATATTAGATGTCAAAGATAATCGTCGTTGATGATTCAAAAACAGAGATCTTTCAGTTTAGGGAAATGCTGGAAAAATTGGGCTATGAAGTCATAACTGCAGAGAATGGTCGTGACGGTGTTGATCTGGCAAAAAAAGAGCAGCCAGATGTGGTCTTGATGGACATTGTCATGCCTGACATGAACGGTTTCCAGGCGACCAGGCAGATAACTCAGGGAGCGGAAACGAAGCATATTCCAGTGATTATCGTTAGCAGTAAAGATCAGGAGACAGACAAGGTTTGGGGAGAGAGACAGGGCGCAAAAGGATATCTGACCAAGCCGGTTAATTCACAGCAGCGATCAAGTGTTATGGAGTCTTTTCTATAAGGTTGAATGATGAGTGAGGTTAATGCATATCAGGCACTGGTCGAGCTCGCCACAAGAGGTGAGACAATTTCGATCGATTTGCCCTCGCTTGATGATACCCCGACACACTGGGCGGGCCTTGGATTCAACCTGTTAGGTCAACGTTTTGTGTCACCGATGGATGAAGTTGCCGAACTCATGAGAATGCCGCAGGCCACAAGAGTCCCGGGTGTGAAAGATTTTGTTGTTGGTGTTGGCAATGTCCGAGGCCGATTGATGGCTATTCTTGATCTGGATGTTTACTTTGGTCAGGCGTCGAACAGGCCACGAGCACAACGTAGAGTGCTTGCCTATGAATTAGAGGATCGCTATATGGGATTCATCATTGATGAATCCCTGGGAATGCAGCATTTTCCGAGTGATACGTTTGAGGAAGATGCTGGAGAGGTTGCTGACATGTTTATGCCTTTCCTAAGAGGAAGCTACCGAGTTGCAGGTATTCAATGGCCGGTACTGAGCCTCGAAGCGCTCGCTCAGGACCCGAATTTTGAGACCCTGGCAGTTGCGGCCTAGCGTCGGCAATTAACGAAGTAGACGTAAATGGCAGATCGAATTAATCTACTACGCAACCCGATTATCGCGGGCCTTGTGCTAGTTCTGATTGGACTTATCGTCGCATTCGCCGTGAACTATGCTCTGGTGCAGCAGAATATGGATCGGACCAGTGCCTACCTTTCCTACGGTAACCAGTTGAAGTCTCTGTCTCAGGAGGTTTCTAAGCACGCGATTAATGCGGCTGCTGGAAATGTCAGTTCACTATCCTCGTTGGCCGAGAGCAGTTCGCAGTTCCAGGCCCATCTGGGTTACCTAAGAAATGGGAATCCGGGAATTGGCTTACCGGCGTCATCGGATGCCGCGAAATCGAAACTTAATCAGATAAATTCGCATTGGGAAGAAACGAACAGTTACGTAGATCTGATTTCGGGTAATCAGGATGCAATACTTCAGTTGAAAGATATTTCTGCGGTTCTTGCGATTTCAATGTCGGCGATTCAGCAGGAAAACAACAAAGTGGTTAGTGCCTTATTGAGGTTGTCTGTTGCACCAACTGAGATCGTGCTCGCGCAGCGTCAGACGGTTCTGGTTGAGAGGATGTCCAGAACGATCGACAAGATGTTGCAGGCAAGTTCATCAAGTCTGATGGATAGTTTTAACCGAGACATCCTTAGCTTTAAGCGCGTCATGGAAGGTTTTATCAATGGTGATCGGGAACTGTTGTTGACAGCGGTGATTGATGGAGAGATTCAATCCAGTTTGACGCGAATCGACAACCACTATCGTTCGATATTAAGCGGGGTTGGAGATATCACAGCTCGTTCCGGAGACGTCAGGCAGATCAAAAATGCCGCCGATCAGATCTATGCCAAATCGGACGATTTGGGGGCGGCCGTTGATCAGCTTTTGGCCGTATATTCAGAAAGTGCCGGGTTGGCTTCACCGATGCTGGGAGCCATATTCGGTGGTTCGGCGCTGCTTGTTATCTTGTGTATTACATTCCTGATATTCCGTGAGACCAACCAGAAGATGGGAGAAGCTGCGGTTAGAAATGAGGAAAATCAGGCCGCTATTCTGCAGCTGCTTGATGAACTGGCTGACCTCGCTGATGGTGATCTTAGGGTACAAGCTACTGTGACGGAGAGCTTTACTGGAGCAATTGCGGGCTCCATTAATTTTTCCATCGATCAGATGCGTGCACTGGTATCGAAGATCAATGAGACATCAACGCAAGTATCTTCCGCTGCAGATCAGACACAGCAATCAGTAGGCCAACTAGCGGACGCGTCGCAGCAACAGGCTGCGGAAATCTCAGACGTATCCGAAGCTGTTAACGAGATGGCTGTCTCCATTGATATGGTTTCTTACAATGCGGCGGAATCGTCATCGGTCGTGGAGCGCTCGGTAGATATCGCTAGCAACGGAGCGGTTGTGGTCCAGAACACAATTGATGGGATGGATAACATTCGAGGGCAGATTCAGGAATCGGCGAAACGAATGAAGCGGTTGGGCGAAAGCTCTCAGGAAATTGGCGATATTGTTGCTCTGATTAACGACATCGCCGATCGAACCAATATTCTTTCGTTGAACGCGGCGATTCAAGCTTCGATGGCTGGTGATGCGGGCAAAGGTTTCGCAGTAGTTGCTGACGAGGTTCAGAGGCTTGCAGAGCAGTCAGGTGCTGCAGCGCAACAGATATCTGCACTGGTGAAGACTATTCAGAGCGATACCAACGAAGCCGTTGCTTCAATGGAACAAACAACCGCGGAGGTTGTGCAAGGTACGCAGCGAGCCCAGGACGCCGGCGTAGCGCTGGGTGAAATTGAGAGTGTGTCGAAATCATTAGCGGAGATTATTGAGAACATTTCAGATGCTGCGCGCCAGCAAGCCGCATCTGCTGGGAAAATTTCCAATACGATGAAATCGATCCAGGAGATTACGACCCAAACGACGGATGGTACGAAGAATACTGCAACAGCGGTTGGTAACCTGGTTGAAATGACGGATGAATTAAGAGCTTCCGTAACCGGCTTTAAGTTACCTTAGTAAATGATGAAGGCGACAGGACTATCAGCGCGTCACAAGACTATGTAGCGCTGGATTGGATTAAGGGAGAGATTGGCCAAACCCTTAAGCAAGCGCAACAGACCTTAGAGATGTTCGCGGAGTCACCCGACGACACGGGTAGCCTGCGCGCCTGTCTGACAGCGCTTCACCAGGTAAACGTTACGTTGCAGATGGTTCAGCTTGATGGACCAACTCAGGTCGCGCGCGAAATGGAAGATATGGCGCAAGCCTTGATGAATAGTAGCGTGCCGGATGTCGAGAAGGCCCAGGAAGTACTCATGCAGTCCATACTGCAGATGCCGGCATACCTGTATCGAATTCAGCGTGAGCAAGCCGATACCGAAGCTAACTATATGCCGATCGTTAATAACCTCAGATTGGCGCGGGGTGAAGAACGAATCGGTGATTATTCGGAAGAGGAAGCCAAGGAGGATCTTTCCGCATTTCAGACCCCGGCAGGCGATGAGTCGTTGGCGGCCTTTGAAAGCGGGAACGGAGCTACCAACGTTCCTAAACTAAGAGCAAGGTATCAGCAGGCGCTGGTTGCGGTAATTAAGAAATCCAGCGTCGAGGAAAACCTGACCTTGATCGGTAAGGTTTTCTCGATGCTCATCAAGTTGTGCGGCAACTCACCAGTAGGAAACTTATCGCGACTAGGGCTCGCGAGTATCGAGGCTATAACTAGCGGTGCTATCAAACTGAATTCGAATTCCGCCAACGCGTTAAAGGCGGTAGATAAGGTTCTAAAACAGCTATCTGAAGATGGTGTAGAGGGTCTCAATCAGCCCATTTCGGATGATCTTGTTCAGAGTTTCATTTCAGTAATCGACGGCGCCAGTAAGGATACGCCAAAGATCGTCGATGCCAGGGAAGTATACAAATCGAAAGGCGGTGGCGATGACACTTTTGAAGAAGTCGCTATAGGGCCCGACGATGAAACGTTGTCTGCTGTCGCAAGAATCCTCAAAGAAGAATTGACCAGTGTTACCGACAAGCTCGATCTGTTCGTGAGGTCAGCAGCATGTAATGATAGTGATCTGGTGGAACTGCTGCCTATGCTGGAGCAGATATCAAGTACCCTGGTCGTTGTTGGGTTAACGCAGCATCAAGAGACCGTTGGCGAGCAGGTAGCGTTCATCAAGTCAGTCAAAGATGGCGAGGCGACACCAGACGAAGAACACTTGCTCGATATGGCTCGTGCCCTGATTGAAATTGAGGCGTCGTTGGGTGTTCTTGCAGGGGATAGCGATGGAGGAGATGGCGAATCCTTTGGTGATCTGAACGATGCTCAAGCAGCAGTCGTTAGTGAAACCAGAAATGGATTGGCCAAATGCAAGGATGCAGTCATCGAATTTGTGTCCTCTGATTTTGATTACGACAAACTCGAAACGCTATCCGACGATTTGCTCGCGTTACGAGGTGGCCTGCTTATAGCAAACCAGGAGAGGTCGGGCGATGTTCTTGTTGCGGCATCGCATTATGTGAACCAGCTAATGTCGGGGAAAGTTCGACCCGAGCTCTCGCATATGGATGATCTGGCAGATGCGATAACCAGTATTGATTACTACCTTGAACGATTACTTGAGAGCGCCAACGATCCCTATATACAGATGATCGAAGTGGCAGAAGAAGCAGTTGAGAAACTGGGCTTCGCTGTTGGGGTAGAGCCGGAAGTCGAAATCGTCGAACCAGAAGAGTCCGACGAAGTTGTCGAAGAGACTCCAGAAACAGAAGAACAGCCTGAACCAACTGCGGCAGTAACGGAGGTTGTCGAAGATGACGACGACCTGATTGACGAAGAAATCCTCGAAATCTTTGTCGAGGAAGCAGAAGAAGTGCTGGAGACCATTTCGGAATACCTACCTCAATGGCGGGAAGACACAAGTGACGCGGACGCGCTAGCTGAAATTCGCAGGGCGTTCCATACCCTAAAAGGCAGTGGGCGAATGGTTGGTGCGACCGTCGTCGGTGAACTGGCTTGGTCAATAGAGAACATGCTCAACCGGGTAATAGATAATTCGATTTCTCCTGATGACGAGATGTTATCGCTGATCGAAACCGTTACCGAACGTATCCCCGAAGGGGTTGAAGCCTTCAGGAATCAGAATCAAGACGCCTTTGAGGTCCAGGAGATGGTTGCCCTGGCCGAAGCAATAACTAACGGTGGAGCAGCGCCCGCGGCGGAAGTTGTAGCGCCTGCGGCGGAAGTTGAACTACCACCAGACGATGTTGACGATGATATTCTGCCCATCTTTCTGGAGGAAACCGAAGAACTCTTGGAAGGCATTGATGAGAGCATCCAGGGCTGGAGCGAATCGCCGGACAATTCGGAACCTCTGGACTTGTTGTTACGCCATCTGCACACGCTAAAGGGCGGTTCTCGCATGGCTGGTTTGAATAGCCTCGGTGAGTATACCCATAACTTCGAGACCTACCTGATCGGCATCCAGTCAAATCCTGTGGAACTTAACGAACAGTTTTTTGCATCGCTTAATCAACAGCAGGATGAGATCACTCGGCGTGTAGGTATATATACTCGCCTGGCGGCAGGTGAAGCCTCGGGAAAAGATCTTGCTTCACTGCTAACATCTAAGGAACCGGCGACTGAGCAGGCGGCGCCGGCGCCACAATCTGCGGATGAGCCACCGACTCAGGAGCCAGAGAAGGCTGCACCCGCGGCTTCTGATGCCGCGACTCCTGCGGCCCAGGAGATGGTACGTGTATCTGCTGATCTTCTTGAGGAACTAATCGGTCTTGCGGGCGAGTCGAGTATTAATGGCGGTCGTGTAGAACAACAGATATCGGATTTCGGTGATGCCATTCAGGAAATGGAAGACACCATTAACCGAGTTCGGGATCAGGTTCGACGATTGGAAATTGAAGCTGAATCGCGAGAAACCTTGATATCGCAACATGGTGAAGGTGAGTCCGCCTTCGACGAATTGGAAATGGATCGATACACCATGTTGCAGGAGATCTCCAGGACGCTGAATGAAAGCTCATCGGACATGCTGGATCTCAAGGACACACTGGTTAACAGGTCACGCGATGCGGAAACCTTGCTCCATCAACAGGCGCGAATCGCCAGTGAATTGCAAGAGGGACTCACGCGTACACGGATGGTAACGTTTGCCCGATTGATTCCCAGACTTAGGAGAATTGTCAGGCAAGTTAGCGGCGAGATTGGGAAATCAGTTCGGTTTGACGCTTTCAATGTAGAAGGTGAACTGGACAGAAGTGTATTGGATCGCATTACCGCGCCACTTGAGCACATGTTGCGTAACGCAGTGGATCACGGGATCGAGTCTGCCGAGAAGCGTGCGGAAGCGGGTAAGCCAGATCAGGGACGAATAAGTCTGCGACTGTCCCGAGAGGGCGGCTACGTCATCCTGACTATCAGTGACGATGGTGGTGGCATTAATGTTGAAGCGGTGCGGGCAAAGGCTATTGACCGTGGGTTAATCAGCGAAGGATCTGATGTCTCCGATCACGAAGTGATGCAATTCATCATGCATGCAGGTTTCAGTACTGCCCAGAAGCTCACTCAGATTTTTGGTCGTGGCGTCGGCATGGACGTGGTTGGAAGTGAGATCAAGGCGCTGGGCGGTTCGATGAGTATCGATTCAATCCTTGGAGTAGGGAGCGAGTTCACTATTCGGATTCCGTTCACGGTGTCCATCAATCGCGCGCTTATGATCGTTGTGAAAGAGGAAACCTACGCGGTACCGCTGAATACCATTCACGGAATTCACCGGGTCAGTCCTTATGAACTTGAGGCTTACTACCAACCGGATGCGCCACCAATCGAGATATTTGGCGAACCATATCGGCTTGAGTATCTCGGAAGTATGTTGGACAAATCTCACCAGCCGAGCCTTGAAGGTCAGGTAGCACCGCTGCCAGTCATTCTGGCCAGTAGTGGCGATAACGCGGTAGCGCTCCAGGTGGACCGGGTCATTGGTTCAAGAGAAGTGGTCGTGAAAACACTTGGACCGCAGTTCAGTGAGGTGGGCGGTATTTCCGGGGCAACCATCCTGGGAGACGGTAGTGTTGTTGTTATTCTGGATGTTATGGCGTTGGTACGCAGTCACGAGACCGGTCAGCCGATTGAGTTAACGCAGGTTGAAGTGGAACCGGAACCAGAACCAGAAACACAAACTAGCGTTCGTACGGTGATGATCGTCGATGACTCAGTGACCGTAAGAAAAGTGACTTCGCGACTGATGGAACGTCAGGGGTGGGATGTAGTTACCGCCAAGGATGGATTGGACGCGGTTACACAACTTCAGGACATCTATCCGGACATTGTTTTGTTGGATATCGAAATGCCCAAGATAGATGGTTTCGAGGTGCTGCGTCGCGTGAGAGCGGACGAGCGATTGAAAAACCTACCTATTATCATGATCACCTCTCGTACCGGTGAAAAGCACCAACAACAAGCGCTTGAGCTTGGCGTAAACAAGTTTCTTGGTAAACCCTTTCAGGAAGCCAATCTGATAAGCACGATTGAAGAGGTTATTGGTGGTGGATAGCGCGAAAAGATGAGCGAAGCAGAACTATCAATCTATTGGGTACCGCTTCAAAAACAAGGTCTATTGCTTCCAATGTCTAACGTTGCCGAAATCATTCCCTATGAACCGTTGCAACGGGTAGAAGAAACGCCTGACTGGTTCCTTGGGTTGTTAAGCTGGCGTGGGGAACAGGTACCGGTAGCCTCCTTCGAGATGCTGACGTTAGAGCGCGCGAGTTTTTCTTTGGTGAGTGTCGCCTCCGCAAGTTTGATTATTGTAAAAGGTCTGAATGACCAGGAAGAACTTCCTTTCTATGCAATCGTCTCTCAGACTCCCCCCAGGGAGATAGAGGTCGAAGAGGAGATGTTTTTTGTCACTGGGGAGGAACCTGCGAGAACCGAAAGAGCCAAGGTCAGGTTTGAAAACGATATCGTTTCGATACCCGATCTGGACTACATTGAAGCAAGCCTGCGCAACGTGCTTATTGGTTGATATCGCCCCAGCGATACTGCACCAGAGACATCAGCGCGGCAGGGGCTGTTTCAGCCCTTAGGACTCGTTTTCCCAGTGTTATGGAGAGAAATCCCTCAGCCTCGGCACCCTCGATCTCTTGGCCGCTTAATCCACCTTCGGGACCCACCAACATGGAAACAGATGGTGTGTCGCTTTGCAGATCATTGAGCACGCGCTCTGACAAAGGATTGGCCACAATCTTGATAGCGCTCTCGGTTTTGGCCAACCAATCCTCGATGGGTATGATTTCCTGGAGCACGGGTAGCCTATTGCGTCCACATTGTTCACAGCTGGATTGAATAACCTGTTGCCAATGGATCCCGCGAGGATTACGGACATTGGTTCTTGAAGTGATCAGCGGTGTTATTTCGGATACCCCAAGTTCTGTCGCTCGGGTTAATGCTGACTCCATGGCGTGTCGTTTAAGAATTCCCAGCCCAAGTCGTGAGGTCAGTTCTGACTCTCTCGATATCGATTCGCTGGCGGAAATAGCAACTGCCACCTTGGACCGATCGATCGAAGCAATCGTGCCACGATACTCGCTGCCATCACCATTGAAGAGGGTTATGTCATCACCTTCTTTCATTCGCAATACGTGCAGAAGATGATGCGTAACGTCACCTGGAAGTATCATGTCGTTTCCGACGGTCAGCGTGTGGTCCCAAAAAAACCGGGGCGTGTGCATTACAGATCCAGATTGCGCCAGATGCGAATCGTTGGTAATGATTGGTTTAGCGTGTAAAAGTGGAGCCCTGGTGCGCCACCTTCGAGCAGCTTGTGACATAGGGTGGTGACAACATCCAGGCCGAAAGCCTTTAGGCTTTCGGGATCATCTTCATAACTTTCCAGGTGTTTGAGTATCCATCGTGGAATCTCAGCACCGCAGTTCTTTGAGAAGCGGACGATTCCCTGATAGTTGGTTATCGGCATAATTCCCGGGACGATCGGGATGTTGATTCCGAGTGCGGTACAGGCATCGAGATAACGAAAATATGCGTCAGGATTATAGAAGTATTGTGTAATAGCGCCGTCTGCTCCAGCGTCGACCTTGTCCTTAAAGAAATTAAGATCGCTTTCTACACTGGCAGATTCAGGGTGGATCTCCGGATAGGCAGCGACATCAATGTGGAAATGATCACCGGTCTTGTCTCGTATGAAGCTCACCAACTCATTGGCGTAGGTCATTTTGGTCATTTGCCCGGAAGGGATATCACCGCGTAATGCAACGACTCGTTTGATACCAGCGTTTTGGTAGTCTTGTAACAGCTGTTCAATTTTCTCAGGCGGGTCTCCGCCAAAAGAAAGATGTGGCGCAACATTGCTTCCTAGCTCGTTGATGGTAATCACGGCCTGTCTGGTCCCGTCCTTGGTGGACCCACCCGCACCATAGGTAACTGAGAAAAAATCCGGGTGGCATACCTGCAAACGATCATGGACCTGAAGAAGTTTTTCGGTAGCTTCGGGACTTCTCGGTGCCGAAAACTCGAAACTGAAGTGTCGGTTCACAAAGCCGCTCGCAGGTCTTCCGCTTTGTCGGTTCTCTCCCAGGTGAAATCAGGTTCTTCCCGGCCGAAGTGGCCGTAAGCAGCAGTTTGTTGGTATATCGGCCGCTTAAGATTAAGCATATCGACAAGACCTTTTGGTCGCAGATCAAAATGTTCGCGAACCAAAGCTTCAATTTTTGATTCTGGCAGGTTGCCAGTGCCAAAAGTATCTACACTGATTGATGTGGGTTCAGCCACGCCGATGGCATAGGAGACCTGAATCTCACACTTGTTAGCGAGGCCTGCAGCAACGATGTTCTTGGCAACGTAGCGGCCAGCATAGGCTGCACTACGGTCAACTTTCGAAGGATCTTTACCGGAGAATGCGCCTCCACCGTGACGTGCCATACCACCGTAGGTATCTACGATAATCTTTCGTCCCGTCAGCCCGCAATCACCAACGGGTCCACCAATGACGAAATTACCAGTTGGATTGATAAAGTATTTTGTACCTTCGTGGAGCCAGTTCGAAGGTAGAATAGGTTTAATAATCTCCTCCATAACCGCCTCACGCAGGTCGTCGAGACTGACATCGGGGTCGTGCTGGGTGGACAATACGACCGCATCAATACCGACCGGCGTTCCACTCTCGTCGTATCTGAAGGAAATCTGACTTTTGGCGTCAGGCCTTAGAAAACCAAGCTTACCCTGGTTTCTAATATCAGATTGTTGTTTGACGAGTCGGTGGGCGTAGGTGATCGGAGCTGGCATCAATACATCGGTTTCATCTGTCGCGTAGCCGAACATTAACCCCTGATCGCCTGCTCCCTGCTCGTGATCTTCTGTTTCATCAACACCCATGGCGATATCGGGTGATTGCTTACCGATAGCATTGATGACGGCACAGGTCCCGCCATCGAATCCAACGTCAGAACCTGAGTAACCTATATCCAGAACAACCTGACGGCAGAGTTTCTCGAAGTCAACGTTCGCCCTTGTGGTAATTTCCCCTGCAAGAACGACCATTCCCGTTTTGACCAGCGTTTCACACGCGACTCTGGCACCTATGTCTTCCGCGATGATTGCATCAAGTACGGCATCGGAAATCTGGTCCGCCATCTTGTCGGGGTGACCCTCGGAAACTGATTCGGAGGTAAAAGTTGTATTTGCTGCCATTGCCAGGGACCAAAATTTGTTTGGGCGGCAATTCTACTAGTTCAGTCTCCCCATGCCCAGAAAACGCGCTGAGATTCGCTCAAGTTGATAAACAATGGTATTCATCAAGAGAAGTCCGTTGATGATTGAAGTGCGCTAAGAGAGAATACCCGCGTTCCCCGAGAGGAGTGATTAGCTCATGATTTCAAGGCAAGAAAAAGCAAATGCCATTCGCGCGCTGAGTATGGACGCAGTCCAGAAAGCAAATTCAGGACATCCCGGTGCCCCGATGGGGATGGCCGACATCGCTGAAGTGGTATGGACAGATTTTCTAAAACACAATCCGGCCAATCCTGATTGGTACAACCGTGATCGATTTGTTTTGTCTAACGGCCATGGTTCGATGTTGCTTTATTCGTTGCTGCACCTTTCAGGTTACGACGTATCCATTGACGATATTAAGGACTTCAGGCAGCTCGGGTCGAAGACACCTGGCCATCCGGAATATGGTGATACACCAGGGGTAGAAACGACCACGGGTCCTCTCGGGCAGGGTTTGGCCAACGCCGTCGGTATGGCGATCGCAGAGAAAACCCTGGCAGCGCGCTTTAATCAGGACGACTACGTTGTTGTAGATCACCACACCTATGTTTTCGTGGGCGATGGATGTCTGATGGAGGGGGTCTCCCATGAGGTTGCATCTCTAGCCGGGGTGCAAAAACTTGGGAAGCTTATTTGCCTTTACGACGATAACGGTATTTCCATCGACGGAGAGGTTAAGGACTGGTTTGCTGATAACACAGCTCAGCGATTTGAGGCTTATGGTTGGCACGTGGTGGACGATGTCGATGGTCATAATGCCGACGCGATCGCGGCGGCGGTTAACGAAGCAAAGGCATCACCACTACCCAGTTTGATCTGCTGTAAGACTACGATCGGTTACGGTGCGCCCACTCTAGCAGGCACATCCTCAGCCCACGGTTCTCCGTTGGGGGATGAAGAGATATCCGGCACCAGAGGTAACCTGGATTGGAAATATGGACCGTTTGAAATACCTGATGAATTGAAAGAGGCGTGGGATTGCCGACAAAGTGGGGCAGAAAGCGAAAGCAACTGGCGTCAACAGTTTGCGGAGTACGCATCGAAGTTTCCGGAACTCGCAGCAGAATTTGAACGATCCGTGTCGGGGGAACTTCCCAGTACCTGGGAATCACGCATGGCAGAGTTGTTGAAAGAAACCGCTGAGAGTGGCGAGAGTAAAGCATCGCGCAATGCCAGCGCTGATGTTATCGGGGTAATCGCATCGATGTTGCCAGAACTACTTGGCGGGTCTGCTGATCTTACTGGATCCAATTGCACGATCTGGGATGAAGCGCAGCCTATATCGGATATCGCACCCGGTGGAAATTACGTTTACTACGGCGTCAGGGAATTCGGTATGACGGCGATATGTAATGGGATCGCGTTGCATGGTGGACTCATTCCATTCTCGGGTACTTTTCTTACGTTTATGGAATACGGAAGAAATGCAGTCCGAATGGCGGCCCTTATGGGCATTCGCAACATCCTGGTTTACACCCATGATTCCATTGGTCAGGGAGAGGATGGGCCAACTCATCAACCGGTGGAGCAGCTCGCGAATCTTCGCTCGACACCTAATATGTCGACCTGGAGACCATGCGATACCGTAGAGACTGTTGTTGCCTGGAAGGCGGCGATCGAAAGGCAATCCGGTCCGAGTGCTCTCGTCTTTTCTCGTCAGGGCTTACCCTGTCAAACCAGAGATGAAGCCCAGCTCAATGACGTGGCACGAGGTGCTTATGTGTTACGTGATGCAGAGAATCCGGTCGCTATCATCCTGGCGACAGGTTCGGAGGTTGACGTCGCCGTCCAGGCCTACGATGAACTAAGCGGTGAAGGAGTGGCAGTTCGTGTAGTTTCCATGCCTTCCGCTGACGTGTTTGAAGCACAGGATCCCGAGTACCGTGACTCCGTGCTACCTCCTTCTATTCGTTGTCGCTTGGCTGTAGAGGCCGCGCATCCTGACTATTGGCGGAAATGGGTAGGATTGGAAGGAAATGTTATCGGATTGCCAACCTTTGGCGCTTCGGGCCCAGGCGCGCAGGTGTTTGAACACTTTGGCTTTACGCCTGAAGCGGTGGCAGCTACTGTACGAGAGATGATTTAAACCTATGGCGGTAACGGATTTCCTAAGTCTTGATATAAAAGACAAGCGTGTCCTGATACGAGAAGATCTTAACGTTCCAATAACCGACGGACGGGTGAGTAGTGATGCGCGTTTACTAGCAGCGCTGCCCACAATTCAGCACGCTGTGTCTGGCGGTGCGAAGGTGATAGTGATGTCACACCTGGGCAGACCGCAAGAAGGCGTTCCGATTGGCGAGCAGCCAGAGTTTAGTTTGCTACCTGTTGCCGAACGTCTGCAGTCACTATCTGGTTTATCGGTAGAGGTGGTTGCCGAATACCTTGATGGATTTGTTCCTGGCGGCGCTGATGTGACGTTGCTTGAGAACGTCCGCATCAACGTTGGGGAGAGTCAGAATGATGAAAAGCTATCGACGCGCATCGCCGCCCTCTGTGACATTTACGTTATGGATGCATTTGCGACAGCCCATCGGGCGCAGGCATCTACTGCCGGGGTAATTCCATTCGCGCCGATCGCGTGCGCGGGCCCTCTGCTGAAGGCTGAGTTAGACGCGTTGGAATCCGCGTTAAGTGAGCCTGCAAGACCAATGATTGCACTTGTGGGTGGCAGTAAAGTGTCCACAAAGCTTGCAGTTCTGGAATCTCTCGGACAGAAAGTAGATCAACTGGTCGTTGGTGGTGGCATTGCAAATACGTTCCTGGCAGCGACAGGGGTAGATGTGGGTAAGTCTTTGTGCGAGACAGATATGTTGGATTTTGCCGCCAGTTTATTAGGGACCGTCGATATTCCGTTACCCACGGATGTTGTGGTCAGCAACGAGCTAAATGCTGACGCTGAGTCGCGGCTCTGCCATGTGAATGATATTCAACCTGATGAGATGATCGTCGATATTGGTCCGGACACCATCGAGGTGCTTCGGAGGCATATTGGCGTTGCGGGGACGATTCTGTGGAACGGTCCCGTTGGCGTATTTGAAATTGACAGATTTGGACAGGGAACGGAGCAGATTACATTTGCCATAGCATCATCTTCCGCATTTTCAGTTGCCGGTGGTGGCGACACGCTGGCGGCGATTGATAAGTATGGGGCGAAAGGGGGTATATCCTATATATCGACCGGTGGTGGTGCGTTTCTGGAATTCGTCGAGGGTAAGTCCTTGCCCGCGGTAACTGCGCTTACCCAGAGAACCAAAGAGGCAAATATCGAATGACCATATCTTCTTCAGTACTGGATCATTTGCGCGAGATCGTGGGGACTGTTCACACGGAGGAAAATGATCGTCAGGCGTATGGTTTGGATTGGACTCGATTTTATGAGCCGAGTCCCGCTGCCGTGGTATTCCCCAGAAGTACCAATGAAGTCAGTGATATTGTCAAACTGGCGAATGCGCATGGTTTTGCACTGGTTCCTTCTGGCGGGCGAACGGGGCTCAGTGGTGGGGCGGTAGCCAGAAACGACGAGGTCGTGGTGTCCTTCGACAAGATGAACAGGATTCTCGATTTTAACGAGATTGATCGAAGTGTACTGGTCGAGGCTGGAGTCGTCACGCAAGCGTTGCAGGAGTACGCCCGTGACCAGGGTCTTTTTTATCCAGTGGATTTTGCGTCGGCAGGCTCGAGTCAGATTGGTGGCAATATCGCCACCAATGCCGGCGGCATTAAGGTGCTTCGCTATGGCTTAACCCGTGACTGGATTAGTGGGCTTAAAGTTGTTACTGGCACCGGGGAGGTTCTGGAGTTGAATCGAGGACTCATAAAGAATGCGACCGGATACGATCTCAGGCATCTCTTTATTGGGTCCGAGGGGACCCTGGGTCTGGTGACAGAGGCCACGATCCAACTCACTGATGATCAGGGAGATTTGTCGGTTGTTTTGCTGGCAGTGCCCAGGATGACAGATGTTATTGCTGTGCTAAAAGCCTTTCGCTCGTCGGCGACAATAACGGCATTCGAGTTTTTTTCTGAAGGAGCGTTGCAGCATGTCATTGAGCATACTGGTGTTAGCGCGCCGTTCCCGACACCGTCGGATTACTATGTTCTAGTTGAGTGCGAGCAGGGACCCGATGAAGTGCTGGATGTTTTTTCCGAGTGCTGTGATGCGGGATGGGTCGTTGACGGGCTGATTAGCCAGAGCGTGCAGCAAAACAGAGATTTCTGGCGTTATCGAGAAGGAATTTCGGAATCCATTACGCCCTATACGCCCTACAAGAATGATATTTCCGTTCGCGTTTCAAAGGTTCCGGACTTTCTGCAGGCAGTTGAGTATGAGGTGATGGCACAGTATCCAGACTTCGAGGTCGTGTGGTTTGGCCATATCGGCGATGGCAATCTCCATCTGAATATCCTGAAACCTGAGAATTGGGGCGTGCAGGACTTCAAACAACGATGCGAGGAAGTGAGTGAGCGCGTACTTGGCATAGTATTGACATTTGAGGGAAGTATTTCCGCCGAGCATGGTGTCGGTCTATTGAAGAAGGATCAGCTCCAGTACACACGCAGCGCTTCTGAAATTGCCGCAATGCAGGCATTGAAGAAAGTGTTTGATCCAAATAACGTGATGAATCCGGGTAAGCTAATTTGAAGCGGTCTTTTCCTGGACACCTTCAGATGTTCCCACGAGTAGAACATCTGCAGGTCGCAGAGCGAATAGTCCGTTAGTGACCGTGCCCACCAGCGAGTTAAATGTCTGCTCAAACTCCTTCGCGGCATCTATAGCGAGGCCATGAACGTCCAGGATAACGTTTCCGTTATCAGTGACGAAGTTTTCGCGATAGACAGGCTGGCCCCCTAAGCCAACGAGTCTGCGTGCGACCGCCGAGCGTGCCATGGCGATAACTTCGATCGGTAGCGGGAAGGAACCCAAAGTCGTCACGCACTTAGTGGTATCAACTATGCAGACAAAGTTCTTGGCGACGGAAGCGACAATCTTCTCTCTCGTCAGGGCACCGCCACCTCCCTTAATAAGTTCCAATGACTCGTTGACTTCATCTGCGCCGTCGACATAGACAGCTAGTTCATCGACGGAGTTAAGATCGTAAACCGGAATACCGTGGGCCTTTAGTCGCTCTTCAGTGGCATCGGAGCTAGCGACCGCGCCCATGAACCTCTGTTTAACCTCTGCTAGTGAATCGATGAAAAAGTTTGCGGTCGACCCTGTTCCTACACCGACAATAGCGTCAGATTGTAGATAAACGTCGATATATTCGATCGCCGCTTTAGCAACACTAGCCTTCAATGTGTCCTGGTCCATAGTTACTCCGGAGGTGAGTGAAAGGTGAGGAACTCGTCTTCAAAAGCAATTTTGGTCGTATCGGTGATGCGATCAATATAAAGCTTGCCGTTTAGATGATCGAATTCATGCTGAAAAACGGTAGCGAGTAATCCTTTTGCTTCCATCGATTGAGACTCGCCCTGGTCATTGATCCAGTCAACTCGAATATGCTGGGGCCTTTCGACGTAACCCATAAGATGGGGGATCGATAAGCAGCCTTCCCAAATGCCGGCAGCATCCTCGTTGATTACAGTAATCTTCGGGTTTACATAAGTGGCAAACGGCGCCAGAGGAATTTCACCATATCGGGATTGACTATTTTTTATTTCGATCACCGCAAGCCGATATGGCACGTCGATCTGAGGTGCGGCGAGGCCTATTCCGCCCGCGTCGTCTAACGTTTCGCGCATGTCTTCGACCAGTTCACGAAATTCCTGGCTGCCAATCTTTTCCTGTGGATAGGGATCGGCGAACTGTCGAAGCGTCGGATGTCCCATGCGGATGATCTGTCTAATCATTTTGATGTGGCCTCATGGGGCGCTAGTGTAGATGCTTACGTCGTTGTTCGAAAGAAACCAGGGAGGATTCGGTGACAACTGCGTCCATCGGAATGTCTCCATCACGGGGATTAAGGACCGTTTCCTGAAAACTATGGGCTAACCCGACTAGTAAAGGTTTGTGCCACCACTGATCGATTCCCGCGAAAGTATTGTCGTAATAACCTTTGCCCATACCCAATCGATTCCCGTTTTGATCGAATGCGACCAGCGGCATAAAAACTACATCGAGTATCTTGGGCGATATTGGTTGTCGGATCATTGGCTCAGCGATGTCGAACCGATTTCTTCTCATTGGTGTTGAGTCTGGTACGTATTGTTCGAAGGTAAGCTTGCTACCGGTCACTCTAGGGAGGTAGCACTGTTTCCCCATATCATGTGACAGTGAACAGAGCTCAATTGGACTGACCTCCCCATCGAAGGGCATGTAAAAAGCAACACGGGATGCTTTGCGGAACATGAGAGTAGGGGAGATAATTTTTCTGATACTTGTGCCAGCCCCTCCTTGAGGCACGTCATCAAGCGCGCGTCTGCGCTGGCGCATTGATTTACGGAGAGATTGGTTATCAGTTGGAATAATCGTTCCCCAAATTGCCGCTGTACGGATAGGCCCTTGAACCCAGCGGTTCAAGGCGGTGGTCTCCGACCTGCCTCAGGCTTCCCGTAAACCGGACATGCACATGGCAAAGACAAAAGACCTCCTGGTTTTCGCATAAAGGGTCGAGGACATATCGACTGGCAAACAACCCAGGGAACATTCGTGATTATATCGCGTCTACCAGATAGGTATCGACTCAATTTGTAGTATTCTTAAACCGAATTAGTGCCTGATCCAGTTTTCCGGACAGCGCCTTGAGGTTCTCGTTCTGTGTGGACTGTACCGATTCCACCTTTTGTGTTTCGCTGATGAAGTCGTTTGCAATGTTAAGAGCGACCATGACGGCGAGCCTATCGAGACCAAGAACCGAGGAGCTTTCCTTAAACTCTCGCATCTTGTCATCGACATAGGTAGCGGACTTTTTAAGCGCCTTAACCTCATCTGGTTTACAACTAACCTGATACTCCTTATCGAGAATCCTGACAGTGACCGTGGTTCCATCCGCCATAAGTTAGTCTTGCTCCAGCGCTTTCAGACGCATGATCATGGCTTCTACCTTACTCTTGGCCATCTTGTTCTTTTCCAGCAAACGAGTACGTTCCCCGAGCCAGGTTTCGCGATCTGCTTCCAAGACGGCCTGCTTGCGTTCGAGTTCATCGCAAAGTTGGATGAGTTCGTCAATTTTGCTTTCCAGGTCTTTGATTTCCAAAGCCAATTCCTCGTTGGATCAGGTTTGCATCCGGGCGATGTGGCCCTGGACGCAGGGTAACTATAAAGGGATGCTTTGTGGGAGGTCAAACTGGTGTTTATTGCCATTTTTCTCGATACACAATTACGGGTTAAAATTGCGACGACCTACCATTTTTGGGCAATTCTTTGCAGAACATTCAATATTCTGATTTTCAAGACGCGTTCCTCGTATCGGGTGTTGCTTTGGCACCAGCGGAATTCCATGGATTGATGACTGGTTTCATGTGCATGAACCCTGAGTCGACCGAGAGGGAGCGAGAAAGAGTTTATTCTGACTGGCTCAGTGGAGTAATCAACACAAGCACCGACAAGGAGTTGGTAGATCGTCTGGAACGCCTATTTAAGGCGACCCTGGTCGAATTGGAGGAGTTCAGCGATTTTCAGTTTCGTATATTGATGCCCGACGATGAAGCCAGCGTCGATGACCGAAGTCAGGCACTGAAGTCTTTTTGTGCGGGTTTTTTGGGCGGTTTGGGGTCAAGTCACTTTGGTGACGAGATAGCGGAAGTGTTGGCTGATCTCGAACGCATTGCGTCACTGCGGGAAGAAGTCGGTGAAAGCGAGGAGAATGAATCAGACTTGTTCGAGCTAGTAGAATTCGTCAGAGTCTCCGTATTGTTCATATTTAGCGAGAACGGCAGAGAACGTTGAGGGCAAAACCAAAAGTCGACAAAGCAGAGTATGCAAGACGACGACGTGCGCTAATGGCGCTTATGGAGCCTAACAGCATAGCGATCTTACCAGCCTCTGAAATTCAGATACGCAACAATGGTGTTGAACATCGCTACCGTCAGGACAGTGACTTTCATTATCTAATTGGATTTGATGAGCCTGATTCGGTATTTGTGCTGATTCCCGGACGAGAGTATGGCGAGGCTATTCTTTTCTGCCGCGAGCGAGAACACGATCATGAACGCTGGCATGGAACAGTCACCGGGCCGGAGCGAGCGGCCGAGCTCTATGGAGTCGATGACGCCTTTCCCATTGATGACATCGATGACATTTTGCCTGGGCTAATTGAGGGGCGGTTCAGGTTGTACTATGCGATGGGTACCCATCTAAAGTTCGATACCAGGATTCTATCGTGGGTGAATAGCATAGGGATGGACGATCGGGAGGGTACGGAACCTCCAGGGGAACTGATTCAGCTGGGTCAGTACTTACACGAGCTACGCTTGCACAAAAGCGCGAAAGAGATCGACATACTTCGACATGCGGCGCAGATATCGGCTGCTGCTCATATTCGGGTAATGGAGACCCTGGCGCCGGGGATGATGGAATATGAAGTAGAAGCTGAGTTGGAGTATCAATTTTCGAAGAGGGGGGCTCGCCATCCCGCATACCCTAGCATTGTGGGAGGAGGTAGCAATGCATGTACGCTTCATTACATAGACAACGACAAGGTGCTTAACGCGGGTGACCTTGTATTAATCGATGCTGGTGGTGAGTATGAATACTATGCCTCGGACGTTACTCGTACACTGCCAGTTAGTGGCAAATTCAGTGACGAGCAAGCTGCTTTATATGAAGTTGTGCTTGCGGCACAGCGGGCAGCGATTGAACAGGTGGTGCCAGGGAACCATTGGAACCAGCCCCATGAAGCGGCCGTAACAGAACTTACCACCGGGTTAAAGGGATTAGGATTGCTTGAAGGGAATGTCGAGGAACTGTTAGAGGTCGGTGCATACAACCAGTTCTATATGCATCGTACGGGTCATTGGTTAGGTCTCGATGTTCACGATGTTGGTGAGTACAAAGTAGGAGGTGAGTGGAGGGTATTCGAGAAGGGTATGGTCACTACCGTTGAGCCTGGATTGTATATCCCTGAACATGCCGAGAATGTACCAGAAGCCTATCGAGGAATCGGGATCCGCATAGAAGACAACGTTGCGGTTACTCGCGATGGCCATGACGTGTTGACTGATGACATCCCTAAAACGATTGCCGAAGTTGAACAGACAATGAGCGCAATCTGATGGAACCTGTGGATGTGTTGATTGTAGGCGGGGGCCTGATCGGACTTTCCCTGGGGGCGGCGCTTGCAGATTCAGATTTGCGCGTCGTGATCCTGGATCATGGGAGCAAACCAGAGGTTGATCCACCGGGACCCAAACACAGAGATGGCTTGGTGCTTCAATCGAGCATCAGGCCACGGGTTAGTGCTATTGCCAAGTCTCAATGGACTTTCCTAACCAGGATCGGGGCCCGGTTGTCAGCCCCGTCTTACTCAAGAATGGAAGTATGGGACGGTGAAGGAACTGGAACGGTTTCATTTTCAGCGGAAGATCTTGGGGAGGCTGAACTCGGATATATTGTGGAGAACGATCGACTTTGCGCCACTTTGATAGATCAACTTCACACAAAGGGTACAGTGACGGTGCTTTGGGATGCACCACTGGTAGAGATCAAAAAAGTGGATGACGGGTACGTCATTGATACTGAAAATGGCAAATGGCATACAACGCTTCTCGTGGGTGCGGATGGGGGTCGGTCTCAGGTTAGAAAAATGGCGAACCTCAGCACGGTTAGCTGGAGTTACGACCAGCACGGAGTGGTGGCCGCTGTTGAAACCGAGAAGTCGCATGGGGGCGCAGCTCGCCAGTGGTTTACCTCAGGTGGGATTGTGGCCTTTTTGCCGCTCGCAGATTCTCACCTGTGTTCGATCGTGTTGTCCTGCGAAAATGCAGAGGCCATATTGGCAATGGATGAGAGTGAAGTTGCTGAATTACTGTACGATTTAACTGAAGGTGAGTTGGGTAAGATTGTGGCGGTTGATCAGCGACTGGCTTTCCCACTTATACAGCAGCATAGTTTTCGTTACGTTAGACAAAACCTCGCGCTTATTGGCGATGCTGCGCATACGATACACCCGTTGGCTGGCCAGGGTGCCAACATTGGCCTGGCTGATGCAGAGGCGCTCTCGCTTGTGCTTAAACAAGCTCGCCTTGAGGGCCGATCTACCGGCGATATCCAGCTACTGAATAGTTTTCAGCGTGCTCGAAGAAGCGACAATGTAATGACGGCGGCGCTGATGGAGGTATTTTTTCGAGGTTTTGCCTCACAAAATCCTGCTGTTCGGTGGTTGCGGAATAAGAGCATGAATGTGGTCAATGATTCGGGATTCCTCAAGACCCTGGTGACCAGGTATGCGACGCTCAGATAAAACAGATCGAGCTCATGACTTCTACGTCTCAACTCAATACGCGTTACTCATGACTCATGACTCATGTAGAATAACTCGCTTTGTCATCTAACCGGATTCGTCATGGGTCATAGAACACCACTTTATGCGCTGCATCAGGACGCGGGCGCAAAACTGGTGGATTTCGCCGGTTGGGATATGCCACTCAACTACGGCTCGCAAATTGAAGAACACCACGCAGTTAGAAGGAACGCAGGTGTTTTTGATGTGAGCCACATGACCATCATCGAAATTTCCGGAAGAGAAAGTCAGGCGTTCCTCGACAAGGTTTTGGCCAATGATATCTCTCGGCTGAAGGAATCCGGTAAGGCGCTCTACAGCGCGATGCTCGATTCGCAGGGACACGTGATGGATGATCTAATCGTGTACCTCGTGCCCACCGGATACCTGATGGTGGTGAACTGTGCGACCCGTGAAAAAGATCTCAACTGGTTACAACAGCACAGTGAAGGTATGGATTGTGTCCTGGTCGAGCGAGATGATCTTGCCATATTGGCGATCCAGGGACCCGATGCAATCGATCGCGTGACTGAAGTTGTAGAAGCTGACTGTCAGTTGGTCATTGGGTCACTAAAGGTATTCCAAGGAGCCTGGTGTGAGGATTGGTTTATCGCGCGCACGGGGTATACCGGAGAAGAAGGTCTTGAGATCATGTTGCCGGGTGATGCAGCAAAGGAGTTATGGCAGCGCTTGCTGTCCGTTGATGTTAAGCCGGTCGGTCTTGGTGCGAGAGATACATTGCGGCTTGAGGCTGGTATGAATCTCTACGGTAACGATATGGACGAAACAGTATCGCCTTATGAATCGAATATGGCGACTACGGTAGTCGTAGAAGGTCGAGATTTTATCGGATTAGAAGCCCTTCGAGAGACCAAAGGCAATAGAAAACTAGTTGGTCTGGTGATGAACGAGAAAGGTGTTTTGCGGGCACACTATCCGGTGTTTTGCGACGATAGAGAGGTCGGGGAAATAACCAGTGGCGCGCACTCGCCGACGCTCGGGCGATCGATTGCCTTAGCACGAGTGGATACGGTGTGTGGTAACTTTGGTGTCGAGATTCGGGGTAAGCGTTTTCCGGTTGAGCTCGTACGCCCCCCTTTTGTACGTAATGGTAAGCAGGTATATAGAGCCTGGAAGAAAAACAAACAGGAGTAAACGACGATGGCGGAATTTCCGGACAATTTGCATTACTTGGATTCTCACGAGTGGGCTCGCGTAGAAGACGACGGCACGGTGACGGTTGGGATCAGTGACCATGCTCAGGAATCGTTAGGTGACGTGGTTTTTGTGGAAATGCCGGAACTAAACAGTGAGGTAAGCGCAAAGAATGAGGCGGGTGTCGTCGAGTCCGTTAAAGCAGCGTCAGATATTTACGCGCCGGTATCTGGCACGGTAAGCGCAGTTAACGAGCAACTGGAAGAAGCTCCCGAGATTGTCAATGACTCTCCCTATGACGACGGCTGGTTTTTCAACATTACACCTTCCAATCTTGATGAGATTTCATCCCTCCTGACCGCTTCGGAATACCAAAAAGTATGTGAAGAAGAGGACCACTGATAAGTTTTTAGCCATCCGATAAGGTAAGCGATGCCTTTTGTTCCTCACACTGTAGACGATGAACGGTTCATGCTGGAATCAATTGAGGTTTCCAGTATTGAGTCCTTGTTTGATGAGATACCACCTGACTTAAGGAACGGTCAGCTAAAGGAGACTCCCGCCGGTATTTCAGAGATGACCATGTTGCGACTAATGTCTGAGCGCGCGGCACAGGATGATGTGGCGTTAAGTTTTCTGGGTGCTGGCGCTTATGAACATCACATACCGAGTGCGGTGTGGGATATTACCGCCAGGGGAGAGTTTCTAACCGCGTATACCCCTTATCAGGCAGAGGCGAGTCAGGGTACGTTACAACTCATCTATGAGTTTCAAACCATGATGTCTCGTCTTACTGCGCTGGATGTTGCCAATGCATCGGTGTACGACGGTGCTACTGCGCTTGCCGAAGCAATACTGATGGCCGTACGGGCGAATAAAAAGTCAAAGTCGAAACGCATTTTATGTGCGGGAACCATTCACCCCAGGTACCTTGCAGTGTGTCGGAGCATTGTTTCAAATCAGCAGATTGAGATAGAAGTCATACCCTATGCCGAAGAAATCGGGACTCTTGGCTCGACTGTACTCGCGTCCTATGAAGATAAAGATTTTGCTGGTCTCGTTGTCCCATATCCCAATTTTTTTGGTGGGCTGGAGGATATTGACCATCTTACCGATTGGGCTCACCAGGAAGGAATGCTCGTTATTGGTGTTGCCAATCCCATGGCACTTGCGCTACTCAAGGCTCCGGGTGATTGGGGTGAAGATGGGGCAGATATTGCGGTTGGTGAAGCGCAGCCACTGGGAATTCCAGTTGCTTCCGGCGGACCGTATCTGGGGTATATGTGTTGCAGAAAATCGATAGTACGGCAAATGCCTGGTCGGATTATTGGTCGTACGGTTGACCTTGATGGCAAGGAAGGCTTCGCACTCACGCTGCAGGCAAGAGAGCAGCACATTAGGCGAGCAAAGGCGACTTCAAACATATGTACCAATCAGGGCCTCCTGGTCACGGCGGCTAGCATTTACCTGAGCCTCCTTGGAGACAGAGGTCTGGCTGCGGTCGCGTCTCGAAGTCACAATAATATAACTTCACTCATTGGCAAAGTGTCATCTATCCCGGGTGTGACCGTTCGATTTGCGGGACCTGTCTTCCACGAAGTTGTATTTCAGGTACCAACCACCGCAGGTGATGTTTTGCAGAAGATGTCGGCAGAGGGAGTTCTTGGCGGGTATGACCTTGGTCAGATAGACCCCGAACTTTCAGACTGCGTACTGACAAATACGACTGAGACGAAGACTGAAGCCGACCTCCAGAGGTTTGCTGTTGTCCTTGAGCAGGTGCTCAAGGAATGTTGATATTTGAGCTATCCAGTGAAGGTCGGAGTGCGACGGCACAATTCGAAGAGGCTGTTCCCGTCACTGACATACCAAGCGCACACTTGAGGAGTGAGTCACCTGGGTTACCGGAAGTTTCTGAGCTGCAGGTGGTGCGACATTTTACCAATCTATCGAAAAAGAATTTCTCCATCGATGGTCAGTTTTATCCACTGGGCTCGTGCACTATGAAGTACAACCCTCGGGGAGCTCATCGTGCTGCAAGCCTGCCTGGTTTTTTGAATCGTCATCCCCTGGCACCGGAACAGAACAGTCAGGGCTTTTTAGCGTGTATGTATGAACTGCAGGAATATCTAAAAGACGTCACTGGTATGCAGGCGGTGTCGTTGACTCCAATGGCAGGTGCTCAGGGTGAGTTTGCAGGTGTCGCGATGATCAGGGCATATCACGAACACCGGAAAGATACGGACCGTACGGAGATTCTCATCCCCAGCGCTGCACACGGGACCAATCCTGCCACAGCAGTAATGTGTGGATATAAGGTTAGAGAAGTTGGTGTAACCAGGGATGGTGATGTTGACATTGACGAATTGAAGAGCGCAGTGGGGCCGCAAACTGCTGGACTGATGATGACTAACCCTTCGACGTGCGGTGTTTTTGAGCGTCGGATTCAGGAGATTGCCAAGGTGGTGCATGATGTTGGCGGATTGTTGTACTACGACGGTGCTAATCTCAATGCAATATTAGGCAAGGTTAAGCCGGGTGACATGGGCTTTGATGTGCTTCATATGAATCTGCACAAGACCTTTGCGACTCCTCATGGCGGTGGTGGGCCAGGGTCTGGCCCAGTGGGTGTTGGCGAGAAGCTTATGCCTTTCGTTCCTACACCGGTTGTGGGCAAGGATGGTGATGACTATCGTTGGATTGATCAATCTGAATTACCTTTAAGTATCGGGCATTTATCCGCTTTCATGGGTAATGCGGGAATTTTGTTGCGAGCATATGCCTATGCGCGACTATTGGGTAACCAGGGGATGCACCGAGTCGGTGAGTATGCGACGCTCAATGCCAACTATATGGCCAAGCAATTGACCCAAGCTGGATTTCGTCTTGCTTATCCGGAGCGCCGAGCAACACACGAGTTTATCGTTACGCTCGCGGACGAGGCCAGGGACCTTGGTGTTACAGCGATGGACTTTGCTAAACGCTTACTCGACTATGGGTTTCATGCACCCACAACCTATTTTCCCTTGTTGGTGCCCGAGTGTCTGCTTATTGAACCGACTGAGACTGAAACTCGCGAGGAAATTGACGGGTTTGTAGAGGCAATGGTCGAGATATTAAATGAGGCCAGAGAGACGCCTGATCTACTTAAACAAGCACCTCACACCATGCCGGTAAAGAGGCTGGATGATGTTAAGGCTGCCAGAGACCTGGATCTGACCTATTCGCCAGAATTTTTGGACAATAACTAGTTAGCCCTCGTCGTTTCGATCGCGCTGACGAAGCTCCGCATTTGATGGTCCAGGCCTTCTATAAGGGATGAGCAACGCTGCGCGATATCTTCATCAGTAGCATTAGCGTCGAGCAAACTGGATACCTCTCGCACTGTATGGATGACATCTCTTGCCAGGACGGCGTCCAGGTGGACTAACTGTGATCCCAGGTTTACCGGCTCGAAAATCATTTGCTTGATTATGTCTATTTGAATTTGGAGGTTCTCGCGGCTTTTGTTTGAATCCCCGGAGTGGGGATCGACTATGAGTTGAAGGGACTCTCCATGGAGCTGGCTTATTCCTTGTTCGAGAAATATGATCATCTGGTGGAGGGAGGGTACTGAATCGTCAGCGAATAAAGGAATATTCAGGTAGGCCTCCAGATCTGATGCAAGGCTATCAGTGACCGTGGCGAGCAATTGCCTTCTCCGTTTTACCCTGGGGTCATTCGATGTCATAAAATCTTCTGTCGACCTCGAAAACACCAAATACTCAATGACATGAAACCCAAGTGAAGCTTCACTTGGGTCGGTGAATTGATGTTGTTCACGAATGCTTTCTTCGGTGATTGGAACCGAGATGTCCGAGACGATTCCTGACTCTGGATAGAGCGGCAGAGCATCAAGAAACCCCGGGGCTATTGGCCATGGATCAATTTGCTCCACCAGTCGCTGACTATTTGGTGCGTGAGTAAGAAATTTTACTTTTAGCAATGCATCGTGCGCATTGATCCAGTCATTCTGTAGCGCGATTAATGTTTGGGGATTGGGTGTAGAAAGGAATTCATTTATCGAATTCTCAAGCGTAGAAAATTTTTCAGTTGCCCTGATCTGATTTTCTATGTGGAGTCCCGTAGCAAGGGATGCCATGATAGCAATGTCCGGCTTATCTGGCTCATCCGCACAGGACGAGGCCAGGCTAACTATTACGAGAAGAACTAGCTTCTTAAGCTGACGATAGGCCATTTTTCTTTCTCTGCTTCCGCGTGGAGGATGTCGTCAGGGTCGACGGCTACTGGGTTGGCGACCACACGCAGTAAAGGCAAGTCGTTATGAGAATCAGAATAGAAGAAACTACCATCCAGTGTCTCGTCGGTTGTTTCCATCCATTCGTTCAGGCAAGTCACCTTACCTATGCCATAACTCGGAGTTCCCAGGATGTTCCCGGTGTATCGATTGTTGAGAATCTCGGGTGTTGGGGCGATTAAGGTGTCGACGTCAAAGAAGTCTGCAATAGGCTCGGTGATGAAGCGATTGGTAGCAGAAATAATCAAAAGACGATCGCCTTTACCGCGATGTTGATCCACCAGATCCTGGGCTTTGGGCAATACGTACGGCTTTATTACGTTGGTTGCGAAGTCGTTTCGAAGGTCATCCAGCTCGTCAATGTCGAAGTTTGGTAACAGGGCAGAGGTGAAGCTTAGATAAGCTTGGATGTCGAGTTCACCTCTTTTGTAATCGGCGAAAAACTGATCATTCTGTTCCTTGTGCCGTTTTGCATCGACCAATCCTTTGTCAATGACATATTGCCCCCACGCGTGGTCGCTATCGATAGCGATGAGCGTTTCATCAAGGTCAAAAATTGCGAGTGCCAAAACCAACTCCAAGGATATTTTGGTTAGTGTAGCTTGCTTTTAAGACAACGACGATGGTGGTTTGCCGAACGTTGGATATTCAGAGACAATGCGAGCAATATTAAAAGTCAGGGCGCATTGTGATAGATGGGTACGGTTTCAGGCCCAATGTGGGAATCATAGTGGCGAATGATGCCGGTCAGGTTTTGTGGGCGCGTCGGGTTGGGCAGGATGCCTGGCAGTTTCCACAAGGCGGGATCAAGTCTCACGAGTCTCCTGAAGATGCCCTTTACAGGGAACTGCAGGAAGAGATCGGGTTAAACGATGATAGTGTTGAAATTGTCGGTTGTACCAAAGGTTGGTTGAGATATCGCCTTCCGAAAAGGATGCTGCGGCATAATACCAGTGGTTTTGTTGGACAGAAACAAAAGTGGTTTATGTTAAAGATGCTTTCGGATGATAGCGCGATAACTTTCGATCATTCTGACACACCAGAATTTGACCTGTGTCAGTGGGTTAGTTACTGGTACCCATTGGGACAAGTGGTTCTTTTTAAGCAGGATGTATATCGCCGGGCGATGAAAGAATTGGCCCCGTTTTTATCCAAGTGTCTGGCCACGGGATAATAATGTCCGGGCAGTTTTCGTCTGAGTTTCCACGAATCCTGCGTCGTGTAGTGCAGGAAGTTTTGTCCGCGGGTGATCTTAAGACTTCGCTGGACATTATGGTGGAGCAAGTCAAAAAAGAGATGCATACACAGGTGTGTAGCGTCTACCTCAAGGACGAATCCCGAGAAAAGTATGTGTTTATGGCCACTAGAGGCCTTAACCCCGAGGCGGTAGGAGTTGTTACTCTGGAGCTGGATGAGGGGCTGGTTGGTCTCGTCGGTGAGAGGGCAGAACCCATCAATCTGGAGGATGCGCAAAGCCATCCTAGAAACCGACACATCGATGATCTTGGCGAAGAACCGTTTCACTCATTCCTGGGTGTACCCATTATTCATCATCGCCGGATCCTTGGCGTTTTGGTGGTACAACAAAAAGAAGCCCGTCGTTTTGACGAAAGTGAAGAAGCGTTTCTGATAACACTTTCAGCGCAGCTCGCTGGTGTTATTGCACATGCAATCGTGTCAGGAGATTTGCTCCTGGCGGGCACGTCCACTGACGTTCCATCGCGAGAGTTCAGAGGATTGTCAGGTTCCTCCGGGGTCGGATTAGGGACTGCTGTCGTTATATACCCAAAGGCTGATCTCGGTAGTGTCCCGGAAAGAAGGATTGATGACATATCCCGGGAGAAAGAACGATTCTCACGTGCCATTGAGGAAACACGTGAAGAGATTCGAGGTTTTTTCGATCGCCTGGAATCGCAACTACGTCCTGGTGAGCTTGGGCTATTCGAGGCTTACCTGCAGATGCTGGATGACGCCGAGATCACTGGGGAAGTAGTTAGCGTGATTGAGCAGGGGCAGTGGGCGCAGGGAGCGCTAAGGAAAGTAATTGAATCTCATGTATCCAACTTTGAGTCCATGGAGGATGAATATCTTCGTGAACGAGGTATGGATATTAGGGACCTTGGCATACGTGTGCTTGCAAAGTTACAAAGCACTGACTCTGAGAAGCAAGATTATCCGGAAGAAACGGTACTGGTAGGAGAAACCCTCACGGCAACCGAACTTGCTTCAGTACCCGTTGAAAAGCTGAAGGGGTTTATTTCGGTAAGCGGTTCAGCGAACTCGCACGTCGCGATACTTGCCGAGGCGATGGGTACACCTGCGGTTATGGGTATCGAAAACTTTCCTACCGAATGGATAGAAGGTAGGCCTGTCATTGTCGATGGCTTTGGTGGTTCGGTGATTGCAACGCCGAGTAAAGAGCATCTGACGTACTATGACAATATCATTAAAGAGGAAGAAGAATTAATTGATGGTCTTTCGGACCTTGCCGATACACCTTGTGTCATGAAAGATGGGCATCGAGTCAGGATGTGGGTTAACACAGGACTATTAACGGATATCGCAAGATCTCTTGGACGAGGCGCAGAAGGTGTGGGGCTCTATCGTACAGAGGTTCATTTCATGATGAAGGACCGGTTTCCCACAGAAGAAGAACAGCGACTTATATACTGTGAACATCTACAGGCATTTCATCCACGACCGGTGACAATGCGCACCCTTGATATTGGTGGTGACAAGTCACTTTCATACTTTCCTATTGAGGAGGAAAACCCTTTCCTGGGCTGGAGAGGAATCAGGGTGACCCTGGATCACCGGGAAATTTTCGTTGCACAGGTTCGCGCGATGATTAAGGCTAACGAAGGTATAGATAATGATTTGCGGATAATGTTACCCATGGTAACCAGCATCGCGGAGATTGATGAAGCCCAACGTCTGATTGCACGTTGCTACCGTGAAATCATTGAAGAGGGTGTGGAGGTTGAGATGCCAGACGTCGGTGTGATGATTGAGGTACCTGCTGCTGTGTATCAGGCGGGAGACATCGCAAAGAGAGTCGACTTTCTCTCTGTCGGAAGTAATGACCTGATTCAATATATGCTCGCGGTAGATCGTAACAACGCCCAGGTGGCTGAACTTTTCCAGGAATTTCACCCTGCAGTTTTGCAGGCGCTGCAGCACGTCGTCACCGCGGCTCATGCGGAAGGGAAACCGGTCGGCGTTTGTGGCGAGATGGCTGGAAGCCCTTCTGCGGCACTGTTGTTGACCGCGATGGGCTACGATGTTTTGTCTATGAATGCGACGAACCTATTGATGGTTAAGTGGGCGCTATCCAATTTCTCGTTAGAAAAAGCGAAACTTATTCTCAATCAGACGCTGAAGATGGACAACGCATATCTCATTAAGAACTTTGTGGATGAGGAACTGCGAAAAGCCGGATTGGGGCAGGTAATTCGCTCTCGCTAGAGGATTGAAAAAGTAAACGACTCGCTGGACTCTGGCCTTCCGTTCTTTGAAAAGTTCTTTTCTGAAAACTTTATGGTTCCGTCTGTTCGGTGAGTCATCACGCTCTGTGAGCGAGTACCGTATTCTGCTGATGCGATAAAACTGTTGGAAAACGCTCGACTGTCTCCCTCGTCTGAAAGAAGATTAAACAGTATCTGGTCCAGACCTTTCGACTCGATCTTTGAGCGTAGCTTTTCTCTGCCCTCACTGACTTTTGGCCAGTCGCAATCAATTAGTTGATTACTTAAGCCGTAGAACCCTGGCTCAAGCTTGATGCTTTCTTCCAATTGATTGCTGTAGTAAAAAAAATTGTCACCGTCGCCGAGAATAAGATTGAATCCTCGATACATGCTTGCGCGAGTTGCCAGGTTGTCTAGATAGGCTTCAGCAGGGTCCGAAGATTCCAGAAAATGCGTGGTGATTTCACCACGGGACAGAGGAGGCACTGGACTCGCTGGTGTTTCACGAAAATTGGTTACTGCGGCAAACCTGCCGGATTTAGTGACCCCCATCCAGGTCCCACCCATCGAAAGGTCCTTGCCTGCTAAGATTTCAGGATTCTCGGGCCAAAAAGTTGCCGGGCGGGTTGGCCGCTCGTAGTACTCATCTCTGTTTGCCGCGACTACGAACCGGTAATGATCAAGTGGTGCTATTGCAAACAGGACTAAACACATTGAGACTGCGTCATAGGGAAAGCCAAAGAGTGTATCAGAGTGAATAAGTTCTATCAGGAGGCTGTATGTGGCATTACCCCGAGTTAGACCCGGTTGCTCTGCAACTTGGTCCTCTTGCGATCCATTGGTACGCCATTAGCTACATCGTGGGCATTGTGCTGGCGTGGTGGACAATTGGTATTCGCAACACTCGGTACAACCTGGGTTGGTCAGCAGAAGCGATATCGGACCTGATCGGCTATGGCGTTTTTGGCGTGATCCTGGGTGGTCGAATAGGCTACATGCTTTTCTATGGTACGGATCAACTGATTGATAATCCCTTGAGCCTATTCAAGTTATGGCAGGGCGGGATGTCGTTCCACGGTGGGTTACTTGGCGTCATGGTCGCAGTATTTCTCTACGCGAAAAAGCACGATAGAAAGTTCTTCCCGATTATGGACCTGATCGCTCCAAGCGTACCTCTGGCACTTGGCAGCGGTAGAATAGGCAACTTTATCAACGGTGAGCTACCGGGTAGGGTATCGGAGTTGCCCTGGGCAGTTATTTATCCCGGAGACGTAATCGCAAGGCACCCGTCGAGTTTGTATCAGGCAGCAATCGAGGGGTTGGTGCTTTTTGTCGTGCTGTGGTTTTTTGCGGCGAAATCACGTCCGCCGATGGCGGTTGCTGGCATGTTTTTGTTTGCCTATGGATTACTGCGAGGCTTTACGGAACTTTTTCGAGAACCGGATACCCATATTGGGTTTGTTGCATTTGGGTGGATCACAACAGGCCAGCTGTTATCCTTGCCGATGCTTCTGTGCGGTTTAGTAATATTGGTAATAAGCTATCGCGCTGTAAAACAGTCAGCTGTAAAACAGTGAGCTAAAAAAAAAGAGGACGAAGTAAACAATGATAATTGAACCTCGAATAAAGGGCTTTTTTTGTACCACCTCGCACCCAACTGGGTGTGCTCAGGACGTTGCGGAGCAGATTGCCCATGTCAAAGAAAATGGGCCGATCAAAGATGGCCCCTCTCGTGTCTTGGTGATTGGGGCCTCCGGGGGCTATGGGCTCGCATCCCGTATTTCGGCAGCGTTCGGTTGTGGCGCTTCTACCATAGGTGTCTTTTTTGAACGACCGGCGGTGAAAAAAAGAACAGCGTCCCCAGGTTGGTACAAATCTGCAGCATTTACTGAAGAGGCGACATCGGCAGGATTATATGCACGGAACATCAATGGTGATGCTTACTCCGAGAGCTTGAAACAACGCACAATCGAACTGATCAAGAAAGACCTCGGTGATATCGATATGGTGGTTTATTCGCTTGCTGCGCCTCAAAGAGAACTGGCCGACGGCACAGTGTGCCGTTCTGTTTTGAAGCCCATTGGTGAGCCATTTTCGGGTGTGACCATCGATATCAACAGTGCCCAGATTCGCCCGGTGAGCCTCGAGCCGGCAAGGGATGAGGAAATTCACGACACTGTCAAAGTGATGGGTGGCGAGGACTGGGAGCTATGGATTGACGCGCTAATGGAAGCTGGCGTTCTGGCCGAAGGCTGTATTACGACGAACTATACATATCTTGGTAGTGAGGTTACCTGGCCGATTTACTATCACGGGACAATCGGTAAAGCGAAGGAAGATCTGGATCGCGCCGCGCGGGCACTGGGTGAGAAAATGGCCAGTGTTGGAGGTACGGCACGGGTAGCTGTGATGAAAGGTCTTCTGACCGGGGCATCGTCAGCTATTCCTGGCATGTCTCTTTATCTTTCGCTGCTGTATAAGGCCATGAAGGCAGCCGGTAATCACGAAGGATGTATCGAGCAAACCACTCGCCTTTTTGCATCCCATTTGTTTGGAGAACGCAAGCTTGAACAAGATGATGCCGGGAGAATTCGCATGGACGGGTGGGAGCTATCAGATGAAATCCAATCCTACGTGCGAGAAAACTGGGCCAAAGTAAACGAGAGTAATCTTAACGAACTGACGGATTTTGCTGGGTATCAGGAAGCGTTCCTGCAGCTCCATGGATTTGGTTTTTCTCAGGTCGACTATAGCGCTGAAGTAGACCAGTCTGTCGAGATGGCACTTGTGGAGTAGCGTCATATCGACGTTCCTTTAATGACTATGTCCTAAAGAGATTAGCGTGATCGTCTCCCGCCAAAATTGTGTCTGGGTGTCAAGAATATACCCATGGAGACAAGCCGGCTTATTCGTCTTACTTATTGCCCCCGTGGTGTGGTGTACATTGGGGCCGCGTAGGCACTTGCCCTATCGGGTAAAACCTCTATTGGGTCAGTCTTGCTGATCATCACAGTACTGTTGTATCCCCATTTACTGCTTCTAGTGAGTAGGCGGTTTTTCAATCACTCCTCTGGTGCGAGGTATTCAATGCTGGTCGATGCAGTGTTGGTATCGCTTCTGATCGTGTTTATGGACTTCAATCTGCTTGCTAGCCTTACTTTTTTCGTGTGTCTGATAATCAGCACACTACTCATTTGCCCACCAGTGCTGCTGCTTTTGAACACATCTATCGTCGTTTCTGTTGGCGCGATCTTTTTCTCTCCCGAAAACGTGATGGAACCCAGCTGGGTTCAGGATGTGATGAGCGCCTGCTTACTTGTGAGCTTCAGTGGTTTTGTCGCTTTCCTTTGTTTTAGGTACAGATCGCTCTTGGTCGAGGATCATCAACGAGCGGGGAAGAGAAATGAGGTTCTGCAATCAAGACTTAAGCCTTACATCTCTCAGCAGGTATTCCACTCCATTACAGAGAATCAGATGATTCCCAGCCGGCGCTGTCATCTCACGGTGTTTTTCTCGGACATTGAAGGCTTTACTCACTCGATGGATCACCTAAACGAGAATGCGGTAACCAGATTACTGAACGAATACCTGAATGAGATGGCGCGGCTGGCACACCGCTTTGGCGGAACAGTAGATAAGTTCATAGGTGATGGTGTAATGATTTTATATGGTCATTCACCCGATATTCGAAGAGACGCAATAGCATGCGTACGAATGGCACTCGCCATGAGGGAGAAACTTAGCGAGATCATGTTTGACTGGCAGCAGCTGGGACAAGACTTGCATATTCGTATTGGTATTGATTCTGGATTCTGCACCGTAGGTAACCTCGGTTCATCGGAACGCATGGAGTTCACAGCGATCGGTAGTACGGTAAACCGGGCGAGTCGGTTGGAGGGATGCGCAGGGACTGATGAGATCCTGATCTACGATGCAACCTATAACCTGGTGTGTAATCACATAAAGTGCGGCGAAAGGACACTAGTGACAGTCAAAGGAATTGACAAGCCAATCGGTGTACATTGTGTGGAAGGATTGCTGGAAGCGCCCGATACCGTCCGACTACTTCGTTGACTAAGGTATAATGTCGCCTTTTTCTGGACCAGCAATGTCACTACGACTCGATGATTGTGTTTTTTTGAAAGCCTGTCGCGGCGAGAAGACGGATTACACACCAATATGGTTGTATCGTCAGGCTGGTCGCTATATGCCTGAATACCATGAGGTCAAGGGAGATACACCAAGCCTCGACTTTTTTAAGACGCCTGAACTGGCTGCGAAAGTCACTTGTGATGCGCAGCGAATCCTGGGAGTCGATGCAGCGATCCTGTTTACAGATCTACTGCCGATACTTGAGCCCATGGGTCTTAAACTGGACTATCTGCCAGGAATCGGGCCCGACATCAGCAACCCCGTACGCACGAATACGGATATAGACAATCTCGAGGTCACACCAGCAGCAGACACCGTTGACTATATAGGTGAAACGATTCGACTGGTCCGCAGGGAACTACCGGAAGATATACCACTAATCGGATTTGCTGGTGCACCTTTCACCTTGGCGTCCTATGCCATCGAAGGTCGTGGTTCCAGGAACTACGTTTTTGTAAAACAACTCATGTATGGCGACGAGAGTGCATGGAATACGCTAATGTCCAAGGTCACTGATGTCGTGATCGATTACCTAAATTATCAGATCGCATCTGGCGTACAGGCGGTTCAGCTGTTTGACAGCTGGGTAGGATGTCTGGGACCAAAGGATTACCGTCGTTTTGTGCTCCCACACAGCAAACGACTAATTGAGTCAGTTTCAGGCCGCGTACCGGTAATTCATTTTGGTACCGGTAATCCAGCACTGCTGCCTCTGATGGATGAAGCAGGTGCGGATGTCATGGGAATTGACTGGCGCGCGTCGCTAATGGATTCCTGGAAACTACTTGATGCGAAGTCCGTACAGGGGAACCTGGATCCAATCATCCTATGTGCCGATGAAGCATCCGTTGTACGCGAAGCGACAACACTACTGGACTCTGTAGGAGGAAAGCCGGGGCACATATTCAACCTGGGACACGGCATCATTCCCGACACTGCAGTCGAGAACGTCAAGGCGCTGGTTAGAACTGTCCAGGAATATCGTAATTAGGTTTTCGTAGGCTGACCGAGCTGGCGAAGGGGCCTCGAGACCGCTATTCCCATTGAGTAGACGGTATCGAATCTACTACTGAGCTGGGGGAAGGGGGGTATTGTTTCGCGACGCAAACATAGCGAACGGCCGCCGAGACCGCCTATGGCAACCACGATATTGCTCCGCCCAGGCGACCAACGAGGGCACAAATGAGCCTCTCAGGGAGGCCGAGAGCGAGCGGCGCGAAATAGTACCCCCCTTCCGCCAGCGGGCCGAGTCTTCCACGACTGGACTAGATGTTTTTCTGCAGGTACTTCGAGTTGCGTTGGTAGTTGTAAAGCGACTTGCGGGCTTCTGGCAATACGTCGATAGATTGCTCTTCGAACCCCCTGTCGACAAACCAATGAGCTGCTTGCGTGGTTAACACGAACAGGGAGGCCAGACCGAGTTTTTTCGCGTCTGCTTCTATACGTTGCAGTAGAAGTTCGCCGCGATTGTCATTGCGGTAGTCCGGGTGTGTTGCAAGGCACGCGAGCTCTCCCTTACCTTCAAAAGGATAGAGTGCAGCACAGGCGACAATCATGCCGTCCCGTTCGATGATCTTAAAGTGGTCGACCTCGGATTCGATTAGCTCTCGAGAGCGCTTGACCAGAATCCCATCCTGTTCCAAAGGACTGATCAGTTCCAGAATCCCAGCCACATCATCAGCGGTCGCTACTCTGAGTTGCTCGTAACTTTCCTCAACGATCTGGGTGCCAGAACCATCTCGCGTGAATAGCTCTTCCAGTAATGCGCCATCGCGTTCATAGCTTATAACGTGACACCTGTTTACACCTTCAAGACATGCTGAAATCGTTAGATCAGCAAGTTTCTGATCAGCAGGATCGGATACTGACGGGATCTGATCCTTTGTTAGCTCGTTGATTAACTTTCCATTTTTATCTTGTATGCCATCCTCTGAAGAAAAGTAAATCAGCTTCTCGGCTGAAAGGGCCGCCGCAACGTCATGAGCGAGTTCACGTTCATCGAGAACGAAAGTTTCCCCAGAAGGAGAGTGGCCGCTTGAAGAGATCAGCACGATAGCGTTGTTGGCGAGTTGCGTTTCGATTGCAGATCGATTGATACTGCGCGTCGTTCCCGTGTGGTGATGGTCCACACCATCTTTGATTCCAATCGGTTTGGCTTTGACAAAGTTGCCGCTGGTTACCAGCATCTCTGAATGCATAGCCGCGTGACCACGTGAGAGTCCCGCTTCCAATTTTCCTTTTGCGGAATCGACCGCGGCTAGAATCATAGGGAAAATGGCGGGTGGGGTGATATGCACTGAACCTGACCCTGACACAGAGAAGGGCCACTCCTCATAGCCGAGGGATTGTTCAATTTGGGGATCAGCACCATGGATGATCACTTGCCTTACACCAAGACTATTCAGCAGTGCAATATCGTTTAATACATTAACGAAATTATCGTGCATGATCGCTTCACCACCGAGGAAGAATACAAATGTTTTCTCTCGGTGTGTGTTGATGTATGGGGTCGATGCCCTAAACCACTTAAGGTGATCTTTATCGCTCATGATGTGTACTAGTTAAGGCAGTACTTTTCTACAAGGGCGCGGATTATAGCAACTGTTGGTTCAAGTTGGTTAAGGTCAATATATTCATTTGGCTGATGTGCCTGATCAATGGACCCGGGTCCTAGTACTATGGTTTCGATACCGAGATCGGCTAAAAAGGGTGCTTCGGTCGCAAAAGCGACAGAGCGTGCAGCATTGGATGTTAAGTCTTGTAAGGTGCCCAAAAGTTCTGATTTAGGGTTTTCGAACGGTGCAATGGGGTTATGAATCAACTCCAGATTGCTGGTTAGGCCTGGCGCGGTGTTAATTTTTTCGATGCGGGAGCGAAGTTCCATCAGTAATTCTTCGTTGTCCATTCCGGGTAGGGTTCTGACATCCAGAGAAATAGAAACATGGTCGCAGATTCGATTTGGGTTATTCCCTCCGTGAATACAGCCTAAGTTGAGAGTAGGGTAAAAAACGTCAAAACGATCGTCTGTGAAGTTAGCCTTTAGCTGGTCACCAAAGTCTGTGAGTTCATTAATTATGCTGGCAGTTGCGTTGAGCGCGTTTGCCCCTAACTCAGGATTGGATGAGTGTCCTGATTCACCGTGAATATCCGTTCGCAGCATCATTATCCCTTTATGTAAATTGATAGGGCTGAGAGATGTTGGTTCGCCTATTACCGCGTACTTTGAATTCCTAATGTCTTCTTCTTTAAGAGCGCGGATGCCACTCATCGTAGATTCTTCGTCCGCTGTCGCTAGAATAATCAATGGATGCTTGAACTGCCGATTCATGAGCGGATAGATCGCTTCAATGATGAGGGCGAAGAAACTCTTCATGTCACTGGTACCCAAGCCATACCAGCGACTGTCTACTTCCGAAATCTTAAACGGGTCGGATTGCCAAAGATGTTCATCGAGGGGGACAGTATCGGTATGCCCAGAGAGTATTAAGCCTTCTGTACCTTTGCCCATGGTAGCAATGAGGTTTTCTTTTCCCGGAAGGCTTGGTATCGGCTTCGTTGTTACGTTAAGTCCCAATTCGTTAAGCCAGTTCGCCAGCAGACTAACCACGTCATGGTTCGAAAGATCGAACTGCGCAAGGGTACTACTCATCGACGGGGTGGCGACAAGGTCAAAAACCATTTGCTTGACGGTGGGCGAACTTGGCATTGCCGGAGTGTACCAGTATTAAGCTTGTGAGCGGAAAGCACCGAAAAAAAGGTGTAAGCTGTAAATACCCCTAAAAAATGGGTTGAGTTCGTGAACGAGGCAAGAAAACCAGACATAACCATCAATCTTCGATCAATCATTAATAATCTGGTCGCGGACCGGCGTTTGTCAATGGATGCGGCTGATCAGCTGAGTCTCAAGACAAGGAGCGGGGACAAACTGAACTGGCATCCGCTCGAAATGATCGCGGAGGATATGTATCCGGACCTTAAGAATGAAGGGAAGTTACTTGATCTCGAAACACTGACCATGTGGTTATGTGAGAAGTCGGGTCAGCCCTATAAACGAATCGATCCACTCAAGATAGAACCGACCGTCGTGACCAAGGTAATGTCCTATGAGTTTGCCAAGCGTCACGAGATTCTTTGTATAGAAGTAACCGACGAAGAAGTCGTTATCGTTATTGCCCAGCCGTATACGTCGGCCTGGGAGAGTACGATTCAACAGTCGCAGCCTTCAAGCAAAATCATTACGCGGATGATTGTGAATCCGGTGGACATTCGTAACAATACGCGCGAGTTGTACACCATGGCGCGTTCGGTTAATCAAGCGAACGCGAAGGGACCGGCGACCAGTTCTCTGACCAATCTCGAGCAGATGCTGGAACTTGGTCAGTTTGATGAGGCAAATGATCAGCACATCGTAAACATCACCAGCTCGTTGCTAACCTATTCGTTTAACCAGTGCGCAAGTGATATTCACCTTGAACCCAGACGCGATAAAGGGAGTGTCCGCTTCCGCATTGATGGCGTTTTGCACACTGTATATGAGTTCCCGGCTCCGGTTATGACCGCGGTGATTTCACGACGTAAGACGTTGGGTCTAATGGATGTGGCCGAGAAAAGATGTCCCCAGGACGGATGCTTGAAGACGAAAACTGAAGATGCGTATGAGGTAGAACTTCGTTTGTCGACATTACCAACCGCGCATGGTGAAAAAATGGTCATGCGGATCTTTGATCCGGACATCCTGCTAAAGAGCTTTAGCGAACTGGGTTTGGCTAACGATGACTATGATCGCTGGGAAGGCATGGTGGACAATCCCAACGGCATTGTGCTCGTTTCTGGCCTGACCGGCTCAGGCAAGACAACGACTCTGTATACCAGCTTGAAGCATCTGGCAACGTCCGAGGTTAACGTGTGTACCATCGAGGATCCTATCGAGATGGTGGAACCCGCTTTTAACTAAATGCAGGTTCAGTCGAACATTGACTTGAATTTTGCCGATGGCGTACGCGCGTTGTTACGTCAGGACCCCGACATCATTATGGTAGGGGAGATTAGAGACCTGGAGACGGCTGAAATGGCGATTCAGGCTGCACTTACCGATCACCTGGTATTGTCCACAGTGCATACAAACGATGCACCCCTGGCGGTGACAAGTTTGCTTGAGTTGGGGGTTGCACCCTATTTGATTAAGGCGACAGTCCTGGGCGTTATGGCACAGCGACTGGTGTGTACGTTATGTGATAATTGCAAGGCCAGGGTGCAAACGGATTCCCACATGTGGAAAGCACTCACCGCGCCATGGAAAGGTATCAAGATTCCGAAAGAGGTCTTTCACCCGGTAGGATGTCTCGAATGTCGTGAAACCGGATTTCGTGGACGACAAGGCATTTATGAGTTGCTATTGATGTCAGACCCGTTCAAGGGCCTGATAAAGGAAGATACCGATATTGGAACCTTGAGACGTGCGGCGATGCGAGAGGGTATGCGCACGCTTCGATTGTCAGGGGCGCAAAAGGTCGCAGCAGGAGAAACGACTATCGATGAAGTTCTCCGAGTAGCGCCATTCTCAGGGACTGAATAACGGCGTGACCCGGGTCGATGCAAGATTAGAAGTTGAGGCAGCACTAAAAAACGCCGATCCAGTTCTAGTTTCAGAGCTCACTCGGGTCTGTCGATTGAGCGATTATGTTTACCAGTGTGTAAATCGTTACCCAGAGCTAATAGCCGAATTATTTTCCTCTGAGGACTCTATCGGATCTCGGGAGCAAGGCTGGTATCTGAAATCTCTGGCCAGCTTGCTGCAAGAGACTTCCGATGACTTTGATCAGAAGCTGCGAGAGTTTCGGCGTAGAGAAATGATCCGTGTGATCTTTCGAGACTTTTCTCGACGAAGCGATCTTATCGAAACGACGCGAGATCTCTCGTTATTCGCCGAGGCCGCTATATATACTGCACTGCTCTATCATTACCAGAATAATGTCACTCGTTTCGGCACACCAAGATCAGCTGATGGTGACGCTCAACAGATATGCGTGCTGGCCCTTGGGAAACTCGGCGCTTATGAGCTTAATCTTTCCTCCGATGTAGACCTGGTGATGCTCTACGATGAGCAGGGGGTTACTGATGGCAATAAATCAATTTCAAATCAGGAATTTTTTCTCAAAACCGCGCGTCAGGTAATTAAAACACTGGATGAAACTACTGCCCATGGTTTCGTTTTCCGGGTAGACATGAGACTACGGCCATTCGGTGAAAGTGGTCCCTTAATTCAGCATTGGAATGCAATCGAGAATTATTTTCTTGAGCACGGACGCGATTGGGAGCGTTATGCATTCATCAAAGCGCGTGCGATCGCAGGGGACATTGAGCTTGGGGAGAGTTTTCTCGAGATGCTTAAACCCTTCGTCTATCGAAGGCATCTTGACTTTGGAGCAATCGAGTCGTTGCGAGAAATGAAGTTGCTGATTAATCGGCATGTTGAGCTAAACGAACTGCAGGATGATCTAAAGTTGGGGCCGGGTGGTATCAGAGAGGTGGAGTTTATCGCTCAGGCGCACCAGCTGATCTGGGGTGGCAACAATGAAAAGCTCAGGGAGCGTCGCTTGCTTGAGGTGCTTGGTGTGATGGCTGAGGAACAATTACTTCCTGTAGAAGAAATAGATCAATTGAAGGAGGCGTATGTTTTTCTGAGAAACAGTGAACATGCGATCCAGGGGGAAAAGGATAGACAAACCCACCAACTACCTACCGATGAAACATCCATGGCTAACCTGGTTGAGGTCATGGAGTGTGAGGATGAGTCCGTTTATCAGCAGGCATTGGCAACTCACCGCGACCATGTAAGTGCGTGCTTTAAGAAGTTCATGAGTTCGAGTCAGACGGAGCACGAGGTATTACTGGAAGGGGGTTTGCATTGGCTTGGAGTTTGGCGTGACCCTGAAGAACACAAAAGTATGCTCGGGACCTCCGGATTCAGTGATGCTGCTGCAGTCGCCGAACGATTGCGGCAGTTTACAGAAGCGATACTCCAGCAGGGTTTGCAGGATCTGGTCATTGAGCGAATCAACAAACTGATGCCGCTGCTATTGAGTCTTGTAGTAAAGCAATTCGACGCGGATGCAACGCTTTTCCGAGTGTTGCCCATCATCGAAGCTATTGAGCGCCGGTCCACTTATGTCTCGTATTTGCTTGAGAACACGGATGCCCTGAAAAGAACTATTGAGCTGTGTGCAATGAGTCCCTGGGTAGCGACCAGGCTAAACGAATATCCGATTTTGTTATACGAGCTTTCCGATCGAAGTATCGATGAATTTAGTTTTGAACCAGCCGAATTGACAGAACAGCTAAATGAAGCGTTATTGCTGATCGAAGATGAGGACCTCGAGTCGCAGATGGATACGCTTCTAGTGTTTAAGAATGCGGTTGTATTGAGGGTAGCCGTCTGCGAGTTATTGGACCTGCTGCCTTTGATGAAGGCGTCGGATGCTCTTACGAACATTGCGGAAGTGGTGTTACAGCAGTCCCTGGATCTTGCCTGGAACTATCTTGTTTCCAGGCATGGCGTGCCGCAGGATTGTGAAGGCAAAACGTTGCCGAGGCAGTTTGCGATTATTGCGTACGGCAAGCTTGGAGGAATTGAATTAGCTTACGGATCTGATTTGGACCTGGTGTTCTTGTTTGACGCTGACATACACGGTGCTACGAATGGGGATAGGTCTATCAATAACAATGTGTTCTTTCTCAGACTGGCTCAGAGGATTATTCATATTCTGACCAGTTTTACACGCTTCGGGATACTGTATGAGACGGACATGAGGCTACGTCCTGCTGGCAACAAAGGCGCCATGGTCTCTACCGTGTCGAGCTTTGAACGATACCATCGGGAAGAAGCATGGACCTGGGAGCATCAGGCACTGATTCGTGCCCGCTTTGTTGCGGGTGACACTATCATTCGTGAAAAATTCGAATCCGTTAGAAAGACGATTATCGAATCTCACCGGAACGGGCGTGAACTAAAACAAGACGTGGTCAAGATGCGTGAGAAGATGCGCGCTCACTTACTTGGCGAGAGAGAGCGACCTCAATTGTTGACTAGTGTGGATTTGAAGCACGAAATTGGGGCTATTGTTGATATTGAATTTATGGTCCAATACGCGGTTCTCGCTTGGGCTCACGAACATCAGGCCTTGTCTGAATGGACCGATATGATGCGGCTTTTGGACGAAATTAGAGATCATGAGCTGATGAGTCAGGCGGAGTCAGAACTACTGCAGAACGCCTATCTAGCGTATCGACGTGCGGTTCATTATAAATCGTTGGGTAGGGAAGTGGCATCCTTTGACACGCTGCATGAGTATCGTCAGGATGTTTATGGAGTGTGGCAGCACTTCATGCTGGATGAATCAAGCGACGCTTAGTTCTGTTTGATACTTAGTTTCGACAAATGGCTTAAGCTGCATGACAAACTGGAAATGGGAATCGAGAAGTGGATACGTTAGCTGACAGAGATGGAGTAATTTGGCTCGATGGCGAGCTGGTGCCCTGGCGCGAAGCTAAAGTCCATGTGTTAACCCACACGTTGCACTATGGGCTTGGCGTATTCGAAGGTCTGCGCGCTTATGCAACGGATAATGGCCCCGTAATTTTTCGTTTGCATGACCACACCCGGCGTTTGTTTCGGTCTGCACATATTCTGAGTTTTCCTATGCCTTGGACTGAAGATGAGCTGAATGAAGCACAGATCACGGTGGTAAGGGAGAACAATCTGAAAGAGGCGTATATTAGACCGATGTGTTTCCTGGGGTCTGAGAACATGGGACTGCGGGCAGAGGGTTTGACGCCGCATTGCTCCATTGCTGCCTGGGAGTGGCCTGCTTATGTTTCACCGGAGGCCACGGTTGAGGGAATCAAGGTTCGGACGTCTTCTTATACACGCCATCACGTTAACATTACGATGTGCAAAGCCAAGGCGAATGGAAACTACATTAATTCGTTGCTGGCTCTTAGAGAAGCAACCGAAAGTGGCTGTGACGAAGCATTGCTGCTCGATAACGAGGGTTACGTGGCTGAAGGCAGTGGTGAGAATATTTTCCTGGTACAGAACGGTCAGCTGGTTACCCCGGAGTTGACGTCTTGTCTTGAGGGTATCACCAGAGCAACCGTAATTGCGTTGGCAGAGGAAATCGGTCTTACGGTTACTGAACGACGGATTACGCGAGACGAGGTCTATATTGCTGATGAAGCGTTCTTCACCGGATCGGCCGCGGAGGTGCTTCCCATACGTGAATTAGACAATCGAACCATTGGTTGTGGTGGTCGTGGACCTGTAACCGAGAAACTCCAGACGATGTATTTCGATCAGGTTATGGGTAGGCGAGAGCAGCATCCCGAATGGTCCACACCTGTCGTTTAGTCCGGCGCCAAATGAGTGAATGTCGATGACTGAGCAACGAGTCCTTGTTGTCAGTCCTTCCTGGGTTGGCGATATGGTTATGTCGCAAACACTTTACTCGTTGCTCAAAGAGATAAATCCAGACGCTCAGATAGATGTAATAGCACCAGGGGCGTCCAAACCAATATTGTCCAGAATGGCTGATGTTCATCAGTCGGTATTATTTGACGTTGGTCATGGCGAGTTACGACTGGGATACCGGTCATGCTTCGCTAAGCGTCTTAGATCGAACCATTACGATCAGGCGATTGTTTTGCCGAACTCCTTGAAGTCGGCGCTTGTACCAT
>MDTB01187024.1_pt1 | contig 60721 bp, 61 predicted proteins | sample 811161 | NCBI WGS metagenome assembly MDTB01 (sample SAMN05326650, study PRJNA326480) | marine metagenome | isolation source: seawater | place: Mediterranean Sea | collected 2009 | reverse complement strand
TGCTAAATTAGGTGGTGGATATGATACTATTCTTACTTTAGGAGCTGGTCTTGCAGGAGAAGCTGCTCTTAAAGCTTTAGAGTCTGCTGGTAAAGTTGGAAGTGTTAAACTTGGGACATTTGATATGTCACCAGGAATGCTTAAAGCTGCTGCTGCTGGAAAAGTAGAGTTCTTAATTGATCAACAGCAGTATCTACAAGGTTATTTACCTATAGCTATCTTTTCTCAATATATGAGGTATGGAACAATGCCAGCTGGTGTTGTTATGACTGGACCTGGTTTCGTTACTCCTAACAATGCTAAGGATGTAATTAAATGGGCTGCTCAAGGTTATAGATAAAAATATATTTAAAAGGCCTAGTGATAATTTACTAGGCCTTTTTTTTTAATTTTTTTATATGTCTAAAAAGTCTAAAAGTATTGAGAGCAAAACTGATTTAAATCAGGACGAAAGACTAAAAAAAGTTCCGAAATTAAGATTATTATTAAATAGGCCCGAACTCGGTGCTCTTGGCGGAGCGATACTTGTTTTTATATTTTTTGGTATTGTGGCTGGAGATACTGGAATGTTTAGTGCTTATGGGATGTTAAATTTTCTAGATGTCTCTGCAAATCTTGGAATTATAGCAATTGCTGCAGCTATGTTAATGATTGGTGGAGAATTTGATCTTTCAATTGGATCAATGATAGGTTTTGCAGGTATATGTATAGCGATCCCTGCAATTTATTGGGGGTGGCCACTATGGATGAGTATAATTTTTGCGTTCTCTGTGGCGGTGCTTGTGGGGTATTTTAACGGTATTTTAGTTGTGCGAACAGGTCTACCCTCATTTATCGTGACACTGGCAATGCTTTTTATTTTAAGGGGAGCCACGCTAGCAATAACAAGATTGATTACTGGTCGAACTCAAGTTCCAGGATTAAGAGTATTAATAGAGGATGATCCGTTAGCTTGGATATTTGCAACTGACACATTCAAATGGATTTTTACTTGGTTAGGTTCAATGAATTTAATTGCTTTAAGAACTGATGGATCTCCACTCGCAACAGGTATACCACCATCTGTTATATGGTTTATTTTTTTGGCTATAATTTCAACTTGGGTATTAATGAAAACAAGATATGGAAATTGGATATTCGCATCCGGAGGAGATAAAGATGGAGCAAATAATGTTGGAGTTCCAGTGGGTAGAGTAAAAATAGGTTTGTTTATAGGGACCGCAGTAGCAGCAACTATTTTTGCTACCATTCAAGTTCTAGACGCAGGTTCCGCTGACACAATGCGTGGAACTTTAAAAGAATTAGAAGCCATAGCTGCAGCCGTTGTTGGTGGCTGTTTATTAACTGGAGGATACGGTTCTGCTATAGGTGCAGCATTTGGAGCGTTGATTTTTGGAACCGTATCAATGGGAATATTTTATACAGACGTAGATACAGATTGGTTTAAAGTATTTTTAGGAGCAATGATGTTAATAGCAGTGATATTTAATAACTATATTAGGAGAAAGGTTACAGAGAGTAAGTGATGTCAGATTATTTAGTTCAATTTAATAACATAAGTAAATTTTTTGGTAAAGTTATAGCACTCAAAGACGTAACAATGAAATTGAAGAGGGGGGAAATTATGTGCCTACTTGGTGACAATGGCGCAGGTAAATCAACCTTAATCAAAACATTAGCTGGCGTACACAGGCCTGATGAAGGTGAAATAATTGTTGAAGGAGAGAAAACAATCTTTGATAGTCCTAAAGACGCATTAGACATGGGGATAGCAACAGTTTACCAAGATCTAGCTCTAGTATCATTAATGAGTGTAACAAGAAACTTCTTTATGGGAAGAGAACCCATGAAAGGACCTCCTTTATTCAAAACATTTGATATTGAAAAAGCCAATAAAATTGCAGCAGAAAGGATGGGACAAATAGGTATTGATGTGAGAGATCCATCTCAAGCAGTTGGAACAATGTCTGGTGGTGAAAGACAATGCTTAGCAATCAGTAGGGCAATATATTTTGGAGCAAAAGTTCTTATCTTGGATGAACCAACTTCAGCATTAGGTGTGCATCAAGCATCAGTAGTTCTGAAATACATAGTTAAAGCCGCTTCTCAGGGTTTGGCTGTTATTTTGATTACACATAATGTTCATCACGCCTATCCCGTAGGAAACAGTTTTACAGTCTTAAATAGGGGTAAAAGTTTAGGTACGTATGAAAAAAAAAATATAACAAGAGAAAAACTTTTAAGTATGATGGCAGGTGGTGAAGAATTAAATAAATTAGAAGTTGAGCTAGAAGAAATTAATAGATCCCCAAAAAATTAATGCAAATAGGAATAGATTTAGGCGCAACAAAAATAGAATATGTTCTTTTAGATAATAACAATATTGAATTAAAAAGAGATAGGGTTGAGACACCGACGGATTACGAAAATACAATTCTTATTATTACTGAAATTGTAAAAAAATTAGAGAAGAATTTAAATAAATTTAATGTGGGTATTTGCCATCCGGGAGCAATTGATAAAACCACGGGTTTAATAAAAAATGCACATAACTCTCAATGGTTGAATAAAAAAAACTTAATAAAAGATTTAAAGTTAAAGTTAGATAATAATTTTTTTGTAGAAAATGATGCTAATTGTTTTTGTTTATCTGAGGCTTATGATGGATCAGCTTGTCATTATGAAACTGTATTTGGAATTATATTGGGATCAGGTTGTGGCGGAGGTCTTGTAATAAATAGGAAAATAATATCAGGAGCCAATGCTTTAGGTGGTGAGTGGAGCTTAAATCAAATGCCTCTAAACAATATATCAAACATTAAATCAGATAAAATTTTAGACTTTTCAAACAGAATTGAGGGTCATTTATCAGGAAAATCAATTGAAAGAATATTTGCTGAAAAATTTAAGGAAAAGATATCTGCGAAAGAAATTTTTAATGGATACAGAAATAAAGATGCCAATAGCACTCTATTTATTAATGAATACAAAGAAATGTTATCAAGATGTTTGGTTACTATTATTACAACTATTGATCCTGATGCAATTGTTTTTGGCGGAGGAATTTCTAGTGAAATAGATTTTCTAGATGAAATAAAACAAAAAACATCAATGTTTATAAACGAACCCAACCTTAAAACTGTTTTTTTGAAACCTAAATATGGAGATGCAAGTGGAGTTAGAGGTGCTGCAATTTTAAGTAGACAAAATTCTATTTAAGAATTGATTTAATCTCTTTATTTGAAAATAGTTTTGGCTTTTTACATAAACTAGAAATTTTTTGTTTTTTATTATTTTTTGCTGACTTGTGAATAGCCTCGATTATATTTAGCACGTGAAGAGACAAATCTCCATTACATCTATGTATTCTATTATTTTGTATCGAATATATCATTTCTGATAAACCAACACCTCTGTAATTTGCGTTAGTAGGAGATTCATTTGCCCTAGAACTTTGTGTTTTAATATTTATTTTACCCAATGACATTTTATTAGTTTTAAAGTTTTGCCACGAACTTCCCAATTTTTTACTTATTAAAACTGATCCACCAAACATATTTGGATCTGGAACTATCATAGAGCCTTTATCTCCATAAAGCTCGATATGATTTCTTAGGTGAGAAATAACATCGAAGGATAAGGTTAACCTAATTATTGTACCATTATAAAATTTTATAGTTGAAAAATAAGTTGTTGGACATTCAACTTTAAATTTTTTTCCTTTTTTTTTACCAATACCAATCGTACGTTTGTTGACGCCTTTCGAGCTCATACTTGATACCTCTTTGGCTGGACCTAGTAAGTTAACTAAAGCAGTTAAATAATAAGGGCCCATATCTATAACAGGTCCACCTCCTTTTTTTGCAAACCAAGGTTCAGGATTCGGGTGGTAGGACTGTATTCCTGGAAAGGCAAATATTCCTGTTCCAAATTTTACATTACCTATTATTTTTTTGTCTAAAAGTTGTCTTGCTTTTTGATTTCCGCCGCCCAAAAAGGTGTCTGGAGCATTTCCTATAAAAAGTTTTTTTATTTTAGCTATCTTTATAAGTTCCTTACCGTCTTTTAATGAAACTGCTAAAGGTTTTTCAGAATAAATATGTTTTCCATTTAATAACGATTTTTTGGCAATTAAATAGTGTGCAGTAGGTATTGTTAAGTTTAAAATTACTTGGATTTTTTTATCTTTAAATAATTCATTTACAGAGACTGGAATTATCTTAAATTTGTCTGCGCATTTTTTGGCTGCAAATTGATTTATATCAGCACATTTAATTATCTTGAAATTATTAAAGTATTTATGAGCCCTAAAATAGGTCTCTGCAATATGACCGCAACCAATTAGACCAACTTTAAAAATTTTGCTCATCTCAAAAGGTTATACACCTTTTCTTTGTTTTTTCTTACCTTCTAAATGCTCTTTTAGTGCTCTTTTATTTTCATCTGTAGTAGGCATTGAAAGAGTAGGGCTTTCCCAGTATGCAGAACCCTCTAACCATTGATAACCATCTGTGTGAATACTTATGACATATGTTTTTTTTGATTTTTTTGCTCTTTTAAAAGCTTCTTCTAGTTCAGATATAGAATTGACCTGTTCCCCATTAGCGCCCATACTTTTTGCGTGTGAAGAAAAATCAACCGGGACAAGATTGGGAGTTTTTGAACTTTTTAACAAGCAATTAAATTCTTTTCCACCTTTATATAGTTGAAGTCTATTAATGACTGCATGTCCTCCGTTATCACAAACAATTATAATCAATTTATTATTAGTAATTACAGAGCTATAAATATCTGAGTTATAAAGTAGATATGATCCATCTCCCACAAAAGCTATAACTTCTTTTTTTGGGTTTGCCATTTTAATTCCCAATGCTCCTGAAATTTCGTAACTCATACAACTAAAACCCCACTCTGTTTCATGCGTATTTAATTCTCTTGGTCTCCAAACTTGCAAAACTTCACCTACTAATCCTCCCGCTGCAGTGACTGCAATGTCTGAAGGATCGGAATTTCTGTAAATTGCACCAACAGCATGTGCATAACTAGGCAGTTTTTGATTAGTAGAACCGCTTTCTTTATCTACATACTCATTCCAACTTTTTAATTCAAGCTGAGCTTTTTTATTCCAGCTGTCTTCAGCTTTCCATTTTCCAAGTGCTAAAGAAAGCTCTGATAATGAAACTTTTGCATCACCAATTACAGCCTGAGCCATATGTTTATTTGCATCAAATCTTGCTGCATTTATTGATACCAATTTAAAGTTTGGATTTTCAAAATTTGCCCATGATCCAGTTGTAAAATCTGATAGCTTCGTTCCAACAGCAATAGCTAGATCTGTTTTTTTGGCCATATTATTTGCAGCTTTTCCACCAAGACCTCCAATAGGTCCTATGAAATGGGAGTGATCTCTTTTCATTGTAGAGTATCCCATTACTGTTTGTGCTACTGGTATATTATGTTTTTTTGCAAAGTCAGATAATTCATTCATCGCATCTGAATAAAACACTCCGCCTCCTGAAATAATTATTGGGCTTTTAGAGGATTTGATACATTCTGCTGCTTTTTTTATTTGATAATCATCTGGGCGAGGACGTCTAATTGTATGGACTCTTTCTTTAAAAAATTCCTCAGGATAATCAAATACTTCACCTTGAACATCTTGGCTTAAAGATACACAAGCAGGACCACAATCCGCAGGATCGAGCATAACTTCGATAGCTTGAGGTAAAGTCGATATAATTTGCTCAGGACGCGTAATTCTATCAAAATATCTCACTACAGGTTTAAAGCCATCGTTTTGTGTGATTCCAGGATTATTAAAGTGTTCAACTTGTTGCAAAACTGGATCAGGCATTCTACTTGCAAAAGTATCTCCAGGTAAAAATAATATTGGTAAACGATTGCTCATTGCTACTGCAGCAGCAGTAATCATATTTGTTGAGCCTGGTCCTACAGAGCTAGTTGCAATAAATATCTGTTTTCTTCTTTTAGCTCTAGAGTATGCAATACCTGTCAAAGCCATATTTTGTTCGTGATGTCCTCGCCAAGTAGGTAGTTCTTTTTGATTTTCTTGAAGGGCTTGTCCTAGACACGCTACATTACCATGGCCAAAGATTCCAAACACACCTGGAAACAATGGTTCTTTCTTTCCATCAATCAGAATTTTTTGTTTTGTAAGGAATTTGACAAGGGCGTGAGCACAAGTAAGTTGAATGTTTTTCATAAATTCTTTATAAGATAGATAATAAACTTATTATATTCAATAATTATATATAATTTATGTACGAAAAATTTGGTCAATTTATCGATGGAAAATGGCAGCATTCCTCTAGTGGAGATACGTATGATGTGATCAATCCAGCTACTGAAGAATTGATAGGTAAAGCCTCCAAAGCTAATAGCAAAGATGTTCAAAGAGCTTTGAGGTCTGCTGAAAAAGGTTTAGAAGTTTGGAAAAACACTTCACCTTGGGAAAGATCAAAAATAATAAGAAAAATTTCTGAGTTAATGAGGCAAAGAATTGATATACTATCAAAGTGGCTTACACTAGAAGTAGGTAAACCGCTTACCGAAGGATCAGGTGAAGTTGGAGGAGCTGCTGATATTTTTGAGTGGAACTCTGAAGAAACTAAAAGAATTTTTGGTGAAATAAATCAAAGTCGTTTTCCAAACACCAAAATTCATGTAATATACCAACCTGTAGGTGTTGTAGCGGCACTAGTTCCTTGGAATTTCCCAGTCATATTAGCCTCAAGAAAAATTTCTACCGCTTTAGCAGCCGGTTGTTCAGTTATAGTAAAACCCGACATAATTACTCCTGGTAGTGTAATGGAAATAGTTGATATTTGTAAGGAAGCTGGCGTACCTGCAGGTGTCGTTAATTTATTGTCGGGAGATCCTGCAGCAATTTCTTCAGAGTTAATACAATCAGATATAATTAAAAAAATTTCCATCACTGGATCAACTAGAGTAGGAAAACTTATACTTAAACAAGCGGCTGATAAAGTCCAAAGAGTTACGATGGAATTAAGTGGTCACTCACCCTTCATTGTATTCGATGATGTGGATTTGAACAAGGTAACAGATATGGCAATTACCGCAAAATTCAGAAACAATGGTCAGGTTTGTATTTCTCCAAACAGATTTTACATACATGAAAATAAAAAAGATGAATTTGCAGATTTGATGGTGAAAAAAACAAAAAAATTAAAAATGGGTAATGGTATGGATAAAGATACTTTGCTCGGACCTTTATGTACCAGAGAGCGTTTAGAAGGTGTAGAAAAATTAGTTGAAACCACAAAAAAAGAAGGTGGTAAAGTTCTACTAGGGGGTAAAAGAGCAGCAAATTTTAATAAGGGGTATTATTATGAACCTACAATATTTGACAATATTAAAGATAATTTTACTGTAATGAAAGAAGAGCCTTTCGGTCCAATTGTACCTATTTTAAGTTTTAATAATTTTGAAGAAGTAATGAAAAGAGCTAACGATAATGACCTAGGTTTAGCAAGTTATGTTTATACTACTGATTTAAAGAAAGCTAATCAAGCATCTGAGCTACTTGAAACTGGCTGTGTGGCTGTTAATACACCAGTTGTAGCTGTTGCTGAGGCACCTTTTGGTGGAATAAAACAAACTGGCTATGGCAGAGAGGGTGGATCGATGGCAATAAAAGATTATTTAAATATCAAATATACTCATTTTGGTATTTCATACGAATGAGAAAAAATAGATTAAAGCAAATGCTCAAGGAAGGTAAACCAATAATAAATGGTTGGTTACAAATTCCTAGTTCCTTTTCTGCTGAAGTTATGGCTCATCAAGGTTGGGATTCTTGCACTATAGACATGCAGCATGGCGTAGTAGACTATCCCAATGCATTAAATATGCTTCAATCTATTTCAACTACAAATACTACTCCATTAATAAGAGTCAATTGGAACGAACCAGGTCAAATTATGAAAATATTAGATGCTGGTGCTTATGGTATCATCTGTCCAATGGTAAGTAATAGAAAAGAAGCAGAAAATTTTGTACAAGCCTGTATGTATCCACCAAAAGGATATAGAAGTTTTGGACCCATCAGAGGATTATTATATGGTGGAGATGATTATGGTTCTCACGCAGATAATGAAATTTTGAAGTTAGCCATGATAGAAACAAGTGAGGCATTAAAAAATTTAGATGAAATAATGTCAACTCCTAATCTTGATGGTATTTATATTGGTCCAGCAGATTTAAGTTTAGCAATTGGGCAAAAACCTGCTTTTGATAACCCTAAAGGATCTAAAACTTATGACGAAATTATAAATATTTTAAAACATGCAAAAAAACACAAAATATTTGCTGGCATACATAATGCAACACCAGAATATGCAAAAGAAATGATTGATATAGGCTTTAATTTAGTAACTGTAGGAGCAGATCAAAGATTTATGAGCTCTGGAGCTAAAAAAGCCCTATCTTTGTTGAAGGATCAAGCACAAAAAGTTGACACAAAAGCCTATTAAACATTTTCAATGGTTAATAAAAAAATAGCTGTTTTGTTACCTTACAAAGATCAATTTATATCCTCCGCTGCTGGATCGGCTTCAATTTGGGTAAAAGATTTTTCAAAAAAAAGCAAATACTTAAAAAATACAATAGTTTTCGGTAGCACTAAAAATACAAAAGATTTAATCAAAGGTATTAAGTATAAAAATTTAAAATTTAATAGATATGGATTCGGTAAAAATCTAAATTATGTAAACAAATTTGTTAATTCTATAGCTGATCAAAAAATAGATTTAATTGAAATTCATAATAGGCCCTCTTATTTAATTAACATTAAATCTTATTATCCGGAAAAAGATTATATTTTAGTTTTTCATAACAACCCACAAGCACTTGATGGATCACGATCACCTAAGGAAAGAGAAAAATTAATTAATAATTGCTCTAAAATAATATTTGTTAGTAACTGGGTAAAAGAAAAGTTTTTCCAAGGACTTAAAATAAAAAATAGCGAAAATTCTGAAATTGTTTATCCATCAATTGAACCAATCAATAAAATGCCGAAAAAAGAAAAGATAATCACTTTTGTAGGTAAATTAAACCACTCAAAAGGATATGACCTTTTCGGAAAATCTATTATAAAGATACTTAATCAGCACAAAGATTGGAAAGCCTTAGTAATTGGTGATGAACCTAGGGAAAAATATAATTTCTCACATCCAAGATTAAAACTCATTGGTTGGGTACCTCATAATAAAACTTTAAAATTTTTTGAAAAATCATCTATTACTGTTGTACCTTCTACTTGGGAAGAACCTTTTGGTCGAACAGCACTTGAAGCTGGTTCAAGAGGTTCATCTGTAATTCTCTCAAAAACAGGTGGTCTAATAGAAACTGTTTCTGACGGATTTTATTTAAAGAAAATTAACAGTCTCGAGCTTTATAAGAATTTAAAAAAGCTAATTAATTTTAAGAAACTAAGAGTCAAAAATCAATATAAACTTTTTTCAAATGTGCTACACAAAATTAAACCAAATACTGAAAAAATTGATCGAATGCGTCAGGAATTATTTATCGCTAAAAATATTACAATAAATCTAAACAAAAAAAATTTTAAAATTATGAATATATCAAATTTCGGATCGCGACTTAATTATCGATTATATTATATATCTATAGCAAAAAAATTAGCCAATGGGCTAATTAGACAAAATAATGATGTATTAAACATAAGCGATAGAGATATAACAAGATATAATAAAACTGTTAATGATTATAAGGGAACAAAGTATTTGAACCAATTAATTTTAAATACTACTATGAATTATAAACCTGACTTACTTTTACTAGGTCACGCATATGATATTGATCTAAATACACTTGATAAAATAAAAAAAACTAATAAGAAAATTAAAATCGCTCAATGGTTTGAAGATCATTTGCACGAAGAGGGTCCAGATTACAAAAGCAATAGGTCAAAATTACTTAAATACGACAGTTTAATAGACCATAATTTTATAACTACTCATCCATCCTCGTTGAATTTTTTAAGAAACAGAGAGAATTTTAATTATCTTCCTATACCGGTTGATAAAAATATTGAAAATCTAAATATCTCAAAACAAAACAGTCAAATATCAGATGTTTTTTTCTCAATGAGTCATGGTGTTAATAGAGGTTCACTAAAAAAAAATAAAATTGATGAAAGAAATGATTTTATAAAAAAACTTTTAGATAAATGTCCAAATATTAATTTTGATATATATGGTTTTAACAATAAAGAACCAGTTTGGGCCAATGATTTTTATAAAGCAATTTGCAATTCAAAAATGGCTTTAAATTTAAGTCGTGGCAAACCAATAAGATACTTAACTAGCAACAGAATAGCTTCGTTGGTAGGTAACGGTCTTCTAACATTTGTTGATAAGAAAACTAAATTAGATAATTTTTTTAATAAGAATGAAATGGTTTTTTATAATTCTGTTGAAGATTTATCAGATAAAATAAAATTTTATAAATTCAACGATAAATCAAGAAGAAAAATAGGTGATAATGGAAAAAAGAAATATTTTAAATTGTTTGACTGTGAGATAATAGCTGAGTTTATTTTATCCAAAGTTTTTCAATTTAAAATAAAACGAAAATTAGATTGGATGGATTAAAGTATGAAAATTAAGATTATTAATTTGAAAAAAGGGAAAAATTGTAAAATTATTGAACCAGTTAATATTTATGGAGCTACGTTAGGAGATAATGTTTTTGTAGGACCATTTGTTGAAATACAAAAAAATGTATTTATTGATAACAACTCAAGAATTCAATCACATTCGTTTTTATGTGAAAAAGTAAAAATTGGTAAAAACTGTTTTATAGGTCACGGAGTAATGTTTATTAATGATGATTTTAAAAATGACACAATAAATAAGATATTTATTCAAACAAATGTCTCTAATAATGTACTTATTGGATCCAATAGCACAATACTTCCTGTAAAAATATGTTCAAAAGTTATTATTGGAGCCGGATCTGTGGTAACTAAGAACATAGACAAAAGTGGTGTCTATGCAGGAAATCCTGCTAAATTTATTCGAAAACTAAAATGATTTATAATGTTGCTTTAATTGGATATGGTTATTGGGGGCCAAAACTAGGTAGAAATTTCTATAATTCCTCAAAATTTAAGATTAATAAAATTATAGACTTATCGAATAAAAACTTATTAAAAGCAAAAAAAGATTTTGGTAATATTTCAACAGATAAGAACTTCAAAAGTATTGGAAAAGATTCTGATTTAGTTGTCATAGCAACAACAACTCAATCTCATTTCAGTTTAGCTTTATATTTTTTAAAAAGGGGCTTTAATGTTCTTGTAGAAAAACCGTTATGTTTAAAACTTTCACAAATAAGAACTTTAGAAAAAATATCAAAAAAAAATAAATGTAAAATATTTGTTGATTATCCATTTATATTTTCAGGATCAATTAAATTTATAAAAAAAATAATTGATAAAAAAAAATACGGCAAGTTATTGAGAATAGAATCTTATAGAGAGCAAGCCCCGATTAGAAAAGATGTAAACGTAATATGGGACTTGGCAGTTCATGATATATCAATTTTGCATTATCTTTTAAAACAATCACCAAATAAAATCTCTAGTACGAAACTCAGAATGAAAAAAAATAAGATGCAAGATTCTGCTCAAATACAATTAACATATCCTAATAGAATGGAAGTATTCATTAAAACCTCCTGGAATTCACCTGAAAAAATAAGGTTAATGAAATTTAAATTTGAAAAAGCTGATATTATCTGTGATGAAAATGAGCCAATTTATAAAATTAAACTATTTATAAAATCCAAAAATTCAAATAAATATAAGCTTCTTGTGCCAGAGTTAGATTTAAATGAACCTTTATCTAATCTAGTAAAATATATTTACAAGAATTTTAAGAGTAAGGTTAATATTTTTGATAAGCTAAATCAGAAAATTACACATACTTTAGAGAAAATTTAGATGATTAATTTTTTAGACATTTATAGACAAGATAAAAACTTAAACTTAAAGATATTATCAAGTATTAAAAAAACTATTAAGAAGGGAGACTATATATTAGGAGATAATGTGAGGGTGTTCGAGGATAAATTTAGCCGATTTGTGAATTCGAAATATGCTATTGGTTGTGCAAATGGCACAGATGCCTTGTATTTAGCTCTTAAAAGCTTGAAACTGCCAAAAAACTCAGAGGTAATTGTTCCCGCTATGACTTGGATATCAACTGTTTTAGCTGTAATTTTAAATAATCTTAAACCAGTTCTAGTTGATATAAATAATAATAATCCATTAATGGACTTAAAAATTTTAAAAAAAAAAGTCACAAAAAAAACTAAAGTTATTCTTCCTGTTCACTTGTATGGTAGTGTAGTTGAAATATCAAAAATTAAACAGATAATAAAAAAAAAGGATATCTATATCATTGATGATGCGGCTCAAGCTCATGGCGCAAAAGATAATTTGGGAAATAAAGTTGGATCATTAGCTGACCTGACTTGCTTTAGTTTTTACCCTGGAAAAAATCTTGGTTGTTATGGTGATGGAGGAGCGATAACAACAAATAATAAGAAACTATATAAAAAAATTTTAAAGATGAGAAATCTAGGATCTATAATTAAGCATAAACACGATGAAATAGGAATAAACAGTAGATTGGACACCATACAAGCTTCGATTCTTAAAGCAAAATTACCAAATCTCAATAACTTGAACAAAAAAAGAAAATTGATTGCTTCTTATTATCACAAAAATATTTCAAATCAGAATGTAGATAAATTAGAATATTCAAAACATTCTGTATATCACCAATATGTTATAAAAGTAAAAAAAAGAGCAAAATTAATAAAAGTTTTCAGACAAAATAAAATTCAATTTGGTTTTCACTATCCAAGTTCAATAAATCAGCTAAGGTGTTTCAAACATTTATTTAAGGGAAAAAAATTTCAAAACTCTGAAAAATTAGCTAAATACTGCATTAGTATTCCAATAGATCCTTTTTTAAAATTGAAAGAAGTAAAAAAAATTGTTAATTCTATTAATTCTATATAAAATGAATTTTTTTTTGTTTATATGATAGCTGCTAAAAAAAATAATCAACTTATATCTTATGTTGGTTATACAAATAATTTAAATAATAGACTAAAAAAACATAATACGGGGAAGGGGGCAAAATCAACAAGAGGATTACAATGGTTTTATATTTTTTCAAAAAAATTTAAAACAAAAAAAGATGCTATGAAATATGAATATTTTTTGAAAAAAAATAGATCCCTTAGATCAAATATTAAGAAAAAATACTTGAGTAGGTTATAATTTATGAAAAAAGCTTTAATAACTGGAATAACTGGACAAGACGGATCATATTTAGCAGAGTATTTGATTGACAAAGGTTATGAAGTTCACGGATTGATAAGAAGAATTGCCTTAGAAGATGAAACTCACAGGCTTTGGAGGATAAGACATATACTCAAAAAGGTTCATCTGCATAGTGCCTCCTTAGAAAGTTACGCAAGTATAGTCAAAATTATACAAAAGCTTAAACCAAAAGAAGTTTATCATTTAGGTGCGCAAAGTTATGTAGGATATTCATTTCAAGATGAATTTTCAACATTAAATACAAACATAAATGGAACTCATTACATCTTGTCTGCCATAAAAGATTTTTCTCCAAAAAGTAAGTTGTATTTTGCTGGATCATCTGAGATGTTTGGTGAAAGTAAAACAAAAAAACAGTCCGAGTCCACACCATTTCATCCAAGATCAGCATATGGAATTTCAAAAGTGACAGGATTTCAGCTTACCAGAAATTATAGAGAGGCTTATAATATATTTGCAGTTACAGGTATATTGTTTAATCATGAGTCACCAAGAAGAGGTTTTGAATTTGTTACAAGAAAAATATCTCACGGTGTTGCGCGAATTAAACTAGGTTTGCAAGACAAAATTGAATTAGGAAATGTTAAAGCTTTGAGGGATTGGGGTCATGCAAAAGATTACGTAGAAGCAATGTGGTTAATGTTACAACAAAAAAAACCAAATGATTATGTAATAGGTACTGGAATGCAATATTCAGTCTCTGATTTTGCAAAATTAGCGTTTTCACATGTGGGACTTAACTATAAAAAATATTTAAAAATAAACAAAAACTTATTAAGACCTGCTGAAGTAACAACATTATTAGCTGACTATTCTCAAGCAAGAAAAAAATTAAAGTGGAAACCAAAAATATCGTTTAAAGAATTAGTCGCAGATATGGTAGATTCAGATATAGAATTTGTTAACCAATCTGGATATTAAGATCTTATTAATTAGTGAAAAAAATAATAATTTTCAAATCTGATATGCTAGGGGATTTATTAAATTTCTCTCCGTGTTTAAAGATCCTAAAAGATAATAAAAAGGACTCTCATATTTCTTTAATTTGCTCAGAATACAACTATCAAATAGCTAAAAATTACCATTTTGTAGATAAATTTATAATTTTTAAAAAAAAAAAATTCATAAATAATATTATCAATAATTTTAAAGATTTATTTTTAAGTAATTACGATTATTTATTTCAATTTGATGGAAATAAAAGCTCTTATTTAATCTCTTATTTTGTAAGAGCTAAGATTCGTTCAACTATATGTTTTATAAAAAATAAAACAATATTTGGTATCAAATTTAAACTTACTAGGCCCTCAAAATTTATATTAAAGATATTTTATAAAAATTATGTTTTTTGCGATGAGTCTTACAAAAAAGATTTCGATCAGAATGGACCAGTACATTATCAAACTAATTACTTTAATATTTTAAAAAAATTAAATATGGAAATTACTAACAAAAAAAATTTGTTTTTTTTAGATAAATCTTACAAAAATAATTATAAATTTTTTTTTAATAACTTTATAATCAAACCTTTTTGTTTATTTCATTTTGATGAAAAATGGGATAGATACACCAATAAAGATTATGAAAATTCTATTAAAATAATCGAAAATAAAGCTAAGCAATATAAGATTATAATTACGACCGGAATTAAAGATTTCATTTTTTTAAACCAGATAAGCTCAAAATATAATGTCTTTAGCTTTATAAATGATGAATTCAAACTTAAACGAGATAATAATAGTAATATTTTGATTTTAAAAAATCTTCCTCTTAATCTTTTAGCTTATTTTATTAAAAATTCTGAAATTAATATAAGTTCTCATTCGGGACCAGTTGTTCATATTTCCCCAATTTTTGATAGACAAATTATTGATTTGATACCACGATCTAAAAACGACGAGTTAAATAGATGGATACCTACTATCTCGAAGTATAAAAGAATTAATTTTGAGGAACTTAATGATAATATTATTGAAACTATCTAAATTTTAATTTTATTAAGAGCGTTATTTTTAAATAAGTTTGCTTCATGTATATATCTTCTGACCATTTGGGTTGTCTTATGGCCTGTCATAGCCATAATATTCCTCTCTTCTGCTCCACTTTCAGCTGTAGAAGTTGCAAACCCTGACCTTAAACTATGACCAGAATATTTTGAGTAATCAAGACCAGCTGAACTTGCATATTTCTTTATTATTAGTGCAACATTTTTATCAGACATGTTAAATATTTTACCTTTATTTAAATTATTTAAATCTATCCAATTTTTTAAACTAATCACTGGACAATAGACTGGATTTTCGAAATAGGGGATTGCTTTGGTCATTCCTTCGCCGCTTTGATCAGTTTTTGATCTTTTAATAAAGATTTTCATTCCTTCCGATACGAAGTCTATATTATTATATTCAATAGATACTAATTCAGATCTTCTGAAACCGCCTGAAAATCCAACTAATATCAAAGCTTTATCTCTTAATTTGATAGATGGTTTAATTTCTTTATTAATTTGATTAATAATAAGTCTTAGATCATTGATTAATATAGGTTTTTTTGATGTTTGATAAGCTCCTATTGATCTTTTAATACCTAAAAGATTCTCTGTTATAACTGGATTCTTAATATCGATATAATGTCCATTAAGTTTATGAACTACGCTAACAGAAGCAATTCTCCTTTTTAATGTACTGAATTTACACTTTTTAGATAAACTTGTTAAATAGATGCTTAAATTTTCTGGAGTTGAGGGCATTGATTTAAGACCATGTTGCACACAGAAACTTTTAAAATCTCGAAAATCAGACTTATATGCTTTAAGTGTATTATCAGCTTTTGAGCTTCTAACATTACTTAAAGTTTCAATTTCTAATTCTTTCAGTTTTGTTGTTATTTCATTCATATTTTCCGATAACCATTAATTATCGGAATAATTATTATACTTCAAAACATATGTCAATAGATTAAATTCAAAGTTGAAACAATGAACATAAAAATAAAAATTTCTAATTTGGAAATACAGTGCACTGTTAAAAATAATCAAACCGGGAAAAGGATATATTCAATGCTGCCTGTTAAAGCTAAAATTAATACTTGGGGCAAAGAAATCTATTTTAGCTTACCGGAAAACAATATAGTGTCGGAAAAAGATGCAAAAGAGGTATTTAATCTGGGAGAAATAGCTTTTTGGAACCAAGGAAACGCAATAGCCATTGGTTTTGGACCAACCCCAGTGAGTTTAGGTAGCGAGATTAGGCTAATTTCTAGTGCAAATCATTGGGCAGACGCAAAAAAACCCACTGAATTAAAGAAACTAGAGGCTTTTAAAAATGGCGAAATTGTTGAAGTTTTAAAGGATTAATATGATAAAATATTTGTTATTAGGCGGGCTTTTTGTGCTGCTAGTTTTTTTATTGTTAAATTATTGGTACAAAATAAAAGATCACAAAAAAAGCTCTTATATTATCTGGTTTTTATCGATTTTAGCGATTGTAATTGCGATTTTATCTTATCTTTTATATGACTAAATTGGTTGGTACCAAATTTCAACTCAAAGTCTGGGATTATCTAATGAAAATACCAAAAGGAAAGACAAAAACCTATAAAGAGGTTGCAATTGCTATAAAAAAGCCCCTATCCTATCGTGCAGTGGCTAATGCAGTGGCCAAAAATCCGAATCCACCGAACATTCCTTGTCACCGGGTTATCAGATCAGATGGTACTTTGGGTGGCTATTCTGGTAAAGGTGGTATACACAAAAAGAAATTATTGCTCAAAAATGAAGGTATAATCATCTAGAATTATGAATTATCAACGGTTTTAGTCTTTTTGAAGAAATTAAGTTGTATATTTATTAGTTCTACTACGAGTTGCACCTTATATTTACAGATCGCAAAAAATCAGCTATGTATGGCCGATTAAACGGCATATTCCTAATATGCATTGCTATAAATATTTTATAAATTTTATTGAAAAATACTTTAATTATTCACTCAAATACCAGCATTATTGCAATATTTTTATTTTTTTTTAAATTTATACTTAGTTATAAGATATTAGTAAATATTATTTACCTATTAATACATAATTTAGTTTAAGTATGTATTGTAAATTATTGATTTTATTAAGAAAAATAAAAAAGAGATAAATAGACAATAATCGGTAGTGTGATAAATGATATGGAAGTTGAAACGACTATGGTGCCTGCTATGCTATCAACAACCTTCTTAGGAGAGTACATTGATCCAACAAGATAGGTAAGAATAGCACTAGGCATTGCACTTTGAATAAAAAGTACTCCTGCCTCTACCCCATTTAGGTTAAAAAAATTAATTAGAGCTAAACCAATTATAGGACCACCAATCATTCTTACAAATGAATTTATAATTGATAATTTAAGAGAGAATACTTTAAGTTTTGTTAGAGCTACTCCTAATGACATTAAAACCATAAAAATTGTAGCATATGAAATTAAAAAAGTCGTATTTTCTAAAAAAAGCGGAACCTCATAATCAAAATAAAGAAAAAACAGTGCTAAAAATATTCCATAGATAGGTCCATTTTTGAATAAAATTTTCAAATCAAAAGACTTTTTTGCTAAGAAAACTCCAATTGTAAAATGAAAAAGCATGATGACAGAGGCAATTGCTCCAGCAATACCTAGTCCCTTTGCACCGTATGCAAATAAACAAACAGATAAACCAATATTTCCATTATTTGGCAATATTAATGGTGGAAGCTCCCGTATTAAATCTCTTTTAGTAATCATTAAAGTAATTAAACCAATCAAGGAAAATCCAATGATCATAATTATTTTATAACTAAAAAATTCTAGAAAAGTCTCAAGATTGACGCCTGTAGATGTAAGAGAATAAAAAATTAATGCAGGGGTTCCTATTGTACCTGTTAAATTTGTTATGAAATTTGTATTTAATTTAGAGTCTTTTTTTCCAAGATAGAAACCAATTCCAATAATAAAAAAAACTGGAAATAATATTTCAAATAACTTTAAATAGATTTCCATTAGGATCTTATATCAGATTTTCTAGGTCTTCTGTAGCTTCCCGATTTAAAGTTTATTGCAGTTTCAAATTCCATTAATCGTTTGTAAATAGATCTTAACTCAGTAATTCTAGTCCAGTTTTGTAAAAATAATGAAAAACTACTTTGAACCTCTCTAAAGGCTGAAGCAGTTTGTATTAAAATACCTAAAGTCATAGCACCGGTAAATAATCCCGGACCCATTAATAGATATGGAACGATAATCATTGATTGATTATACATTATCAACCATAAATCAAAATAACCATAGTGAAGAAATAAACGATGGTAGTTAAACTTTATACCTGTAAATAATTGAAGGATTGTAGGTGCTTTAGCGTAGTTTTTTCTATCATCTTCACCATAAACTAGTTCTTTTCTAAATGCAGCCTCGACTTTTTGATTATTGTATTCTAATCCTGGTAATTTAATTCCTACCAACCAACTTATAGCTAGTCCTCCTAAACTAGCAGTTAATGATACCCAAACTAACGAACCTGAGATATCCTTAAAAAAGGGTATTACCACATTGGATGACAAACCCCACAAAATAGGTAAAAAGGCTATTAGTAACATTATTGCTCTCACAACTTGTAAACCTAAACTTTCTACTATTTTAGCAAAATTCATACAATCTTCTTGTATTCTCTGAGATGCACCTTCTACTTTGGCATCAACAGCTCTCCAGTAAGGCATATAAGAAAAAGTCATGGATTCTCTCCACCTAAATGCCCATAAACGTGTAAAATAATTTGTAATTGTATAAATAATTACATAGGGGATAGCTAATTTCATAAATAAAATTATACCATCGTAAAATTCTTTAATATCTCTTTCAGGAGCTTTCTGGAGCAGATCGTAAAAACCTTTATACCATTCGTTAATTTTTACATCAATATAGGTTTGAGCTAATAAAGATAAAATTATAAAACCAAATCCTCCCCAGGACCATAATAACCATTTTTTTTCAGTAAAAAAACTACGCCACATAACTATTTATTTAAAAAATTATCAGCATATGATTTGATAATTAATTTTCTTTTTTTTGGTTTTTGTATTTCGTAACTAATTTTATTTGCTTTAGCATAATCTATAGCTTGTTCCTTAGTATCAAATTCAATTTTTATTTCTTGTAAAGTATCAGTTGAAGACTCCCACCCCATTAATTGATTTGTAAAATTTTGCTCACTTTCATAAGTAAGTACCCATTTTTTACTTTTTCCCCTGCCCGACTGCATTGCTGTTTTAGACGGTATATATATTTTTGCTTTTTTCATAATGGTCGGAGCGGCAGGATTTGAACCTGCGACCCTCTGGTCCCAAACCAGATGCGCTACCAGGCTGCGCTACGCTCCGAATGCTTGTTTTATATGGTAATTATCTCACTTTGGCAATTGAAAGATTGAGATAAAATGATTAAAGAGTAATATGATTCAGTATATTTCAAAGCCATTTAAATATTTTTTTAAACTAGAGTCAGCATCAGGACTAATACTACTATTTGCTGCAATTCTTGCACTCATAATAAGCAACTCACAATATGAATTGTACTATTTTGAAACTTTAGAAAAAAAATTTAAATTAGGTTTTAATAGTTTTGGTTTAGAATTAAGTATTCTACATTGGATAAATGATGTTTTAATGGCAATATTCTTTTTTCTTGTCTCTTTGGAAATAAAAAGAGAATTTGTTAAAGGTGAATTATCTAATCCTAAACAAGCTATGTTACCTATTGTTGGAGCAGTAGGCGGTATGCTAATTCCAGCATTGTTTTATATTTTTTTTAATTGGGGTGACACTATTAGAGTTAATGGATGGGCAATACCATCTGCGACTGATATAGCTTTTTCATTAGGAGTTTTATCTTTACTAGGTAAAAGAGTTCCAATTTCTTTAAAAGTTTTTTTAACAGCATTAGCAATAATTGATGATCTTGGTGCGATTGTTATAATTGCTTTTTTTTACTCCGGAAATATTCAAATAAAATATTTAATACTTATGCTTGTTTCATTAATTATTTTGATAATTTTAAATAAAAAAGATGTTAAATATTTTTTTCCATTTTTACTAGTGGGAATTTTACTTTGGGATTTTACACATCAATCAGGTATACATGCTACAATAGCAGGTGTTCTTCTTGCTTTATCAATTCCACACAATATAAAGAATGAGAAAAAATCTATGCTTTTAAAAATAGAACATTCAATATCACCCTATGTTGCTTTTGGTATTATGCCGATATTTGCATTTGCAAACGCCGGTGTTTCTTTAGATGGATTAAATTTATTATCTTTGTTAAATCCAGTACCACTTGGAATATTATGTGGTTTATTTTTTGGAAAACAAATTGGAGTGTTTGTATTTTCATATTTAGCAATAAAATTAAAATTTGCAGAAATGCCAAGCAATTCTAATTGGATTTCATTTTATGCTGTAGGTGTTCTTACAGGTATAGGTTTTACCATGAGTTTATTTGTTGGGAATTTGGCATTTGCAAATAATTTAGAATACATGGACGGTGTAAAAATTGGAGTATTGTCGGGATCTTTACTATCAACTTTATTTGGTTATTTTTTATTTTTAGCTTCTCCAAAAAATGTTAACAAATAAGATAATTAAATTAGCGCATAATACCAAAAATTATGGTTTAAAAGACAATTTTACACATAAAATTTCTTTAAAAAATAAAAGATGTGGAGATAAGATTACAATTGAATTAATTGTAATAAAAGGAAAAATCAATTCAATGAGATATGAGATGCAGTCCTGTGTCTATAGTCAAGCATCAGCTAGTCTTTTTTCCAATAAAATAAAGAATTTCAATAGAAAAGATATTATAGATTTAGATACTTTACTAAAAAAAAGTTTTAAAGAAAATGTAAGATTTCTTAAAAAACATAAATTTTTAAAACAACTATTTAATATTGATAATTTTAAAAGATCGGATTGTATACTTCTGCCATTTAATGCTATAATTAAAGCATTTGATAAATAATGAAAAAAATAATACTTCTTTCTACTATTTTAATGATTTTTAGTTTCTTCAATAATGTTGAGGCCAAATACAACAATTTGGCATATGATTTTAGCTTTGACTCTATTCAAGAAGGAAAAATTGAGCTTAAAAATTACAAAAATAAAATCATAGTAATAGTAAATGTTGCAAGTCGTTGTGGTTACACCCCTCAATACGCAGATTTACAAGAAATCTCAACAAATTATAAAGATGATTTAATCGTTATAGGTATTCCTACAAATGATTTTAAACAAGAACCTGGTGATGAAAAAGAAATTAAAGAATTTTGTGAAACAAATTTTAATATAACTTTTCCTCTATCAACTAAAGTTAATGTAATTGGCAGAAATGCTCACCCATTTTTTAAGTGGGCAAAAGATAATTATGGTTTAGGAGCAATACCAAAATGGAATTTTCATAAAATTATTATTGGAAAAAACGGTAAAGTAGCTGAAACCTTTTCATCTTTTACAAGACCTAAATCAAAAAAATTTAAAGAGGCTATTGAAAAATTAATTTAAAACTTAAAACTCAGGCCGTCAAAAGCTGGTGTGATATAATTTGGTAATTTTTTTTTAAGTTTAAAATAATCTAAATCTGTGTGTAAATTGGTAAGTATAGCTTTTTTTGGCTTAACTAATTTTATTAGTTCTAAAGCACCTTCAAGATTAAAATGTGATGGATGTTTCTCAATTTTGAAGCAATCTATTATTAAATATTCTAAATTAAACAAGTAATTTAAATTTTTTTTTGGGATTCTATTACAGTCACTTATATATGCTATCTTATCAATTAAATATCCTGTTGCGTTTATCATTCCATGATTAACTTCAAATGAGGTAATATTAATTTTTGAATTTTTTTTTTTAACAACAAAATTATTTTTTACAATATTTGCTGTCATAATTGGCAAATAACCGTGTTTTTTACTAAAACAGAAAGTATATTTACTTTTTAATTCTTTAATTGTTCTTTTACTTCCAAAAATTGGTATTTTTTTTTTATGTTTCCAAAAAAAAGGACGCATCTCAAATATCCCTGATGTTTGATCTGAATGCTCGTGTGTATAAATAATTGCATCTAAGGATTTAATCTTATTTTTTAAAAATTGATACCTTATGTCTGGGGATGTATCAATTAGTACAGATAAATCACCTTTTTTAATATGAGCACAACATCTAGTTCTTAAATTTTTTTTATGTCTTTTTAACTTACCTTTATAACTTGTAATCCAAGGAGAACCAATTGAGCTTCCACAACCAAGTATAGTAAATTTACCCATCATACAATTCGACCAAATAATCTAAAAAAATTTTGCGTTGTAATTTCTGAAAATTCATCAAATGACAATCTTTTTAAATTTGATAAAAACTTAACAGTATGAATAATTAGGCTTGGTTCGTTTGATTTACCTCTAAATGGCACAGGAGCAAGATACGGCGAATCAGTTTCAACAAGAATCTTTTCATTAGGAATTGCCTTGAATGTGTTTGCTAAATCTTCTGATTTTTTAAAGGTTATTACACCACTTGCAGATATATATGCTCCCAGATCTAAAAGATCAAAAGCAAATTTTTTGGATCCAGTAAAACAATGAATAAGTATCTTGAAATCTTTGTCTTTTTTGTATTTCTTTAAGATTTCTAAAGTTTCTTTTTCAGCAGATCTAGTGTGAACAATAAGCGGGATTTTTTTTTCTTGAGCAGCTTTGATATGATTCTCAAAAGAATTTATTTGGTCATTTTTTTCAGAGTGATTATAATAAAAATCCAATCCTGTTTCACCTATTCCAATTATTTTATTACTTAGATCCAATTTTTGTAATATTTCTTTAGTGGTTATATCTTTATGATTTTTAGCTTCATGTGGATGTATTCCATAAGTTCCGAAAACACTATTATGATTATTAGTTATCTTTAAAATTTTATCAAAACTTTTATTTTCAGTTGAAATAGTAAGAAGGTATTTTATACCATTTTTTTTAGCTCTATCGATAGTTTCTTTTAAACTTAAAGACATTGGCTCATATGTCAAATGACAATGTGAATCAATTATCATTTTCTATCTTTCTAAAAAGAATATCAATTTCATTTAATTCTTTATTATGATTAAAAACATTTTCATTTAAAATATTTTTTATTTGTAAATTATCTTTCGGTAAATTCATAGTATCTAGAACCTTTTTTGAAGAATATGGTATTATTGGGCTTAACAAAATAGAAATATTCTTAATTTGTTCTGAGACAGTATATAAAATAGTATTCATTCTTTCAGGATTGTTTTTTTTATGACTCCAGGGCTCTGAGTCATTAAAATATTTATTTGCATCGAAAGAGAAATTTACCACCATTTTAATGTATTCATTTAAACTTTGATTATTCATTAATTGAATCAATTTAGGTATGTTTTTTTTAACATTATTAATTAAGTCTTTATCTTTTTTTTTTGCTCATTACATTTAGGGATTTTATTGTTACAATTTTTTTTTATGAAAGAAAAAACTCTTTGACATAAGTTACCATAATTATTTGCTAAATCATTATTAATGCAGTTTTTAAGATTTTCCATGGATATACTACCATCATTCCCTAAAGAAACTTCTTTTACTAAATAATATCTCAACTGATCAATTCCGTATTTTTCAATTATCTCTAAAGGATCTAAAATATTTCCAAGAGATTTAGACATTTTTTTTTCGTCTGATAAAATCCAACCATGACCAAAAACTCTTTTAGGTAAAGGAAGTTTTGCAGCAAGTAAAAAAGCTGGCCAATAAATTGCATGAAATCTTAAAATATCTTTTCCAATAATATGTACATCAGCTGGCCAGAAGTTTTTATACTTATCACTATTTGTATTAGGAAAACCGAGTGCACTAATATAATTTGTTAGTGCATCTAGCCATACATAAATTATGTGTTTATTATCATTTGGAACAGGTATTCCCCAAGAAAAAGATGTTCTGCTTATTGATAAATCCTTTAATCCTTTTTCAACAAAACTTACTACCTCATTTCTTCTAGATTTTGGAAGTATAAAATCTTGATTTTTATTATAATGATCTAATAATCTTTCTTGCCAAGAAGATAGTTTGAAAAAATAAGACTCTTCCTCCACCCATTCAACTGGTGATCCAGAGGATTTAGATATTTTCTGGTTATCTATTTCCTCAACTTCGTCATTATCATAGAAAGCTTCATCTGATACTGAGTACCAACCACTATATTTATCTAAATATATATCCCCAGAATTAATTAATCGTTTCCATATTTCATTAACCGAATTTAAATGTCTAGATTCAGTTGTTCTAATGAAATCATCATTAGTTAAAAAAAGTGTTTTAGATAGAGATTTAAATTTTTCAGATAATTCGTCACAAAAAATTTTTGGATCTTTTTTATATTTTTTAGCTTCTTTTTCAATTTTCTGTCCGTGTTCATCTGTTCCAGTTAAAAATAAAACTTTATATCCCTCAATCCTTTTGAAACGCGCAAAAATATCGGCTATGATACTTGAATAAGCATGGCCCATATGTGGTTTTCCTGATGGGTAATAAATTGGTGTAGTAATATAAAATTTTTTGTCCTTATTCATAAATATTTTGATTTATTTTTGAAATAGTTATTTTTTGATTTAAATTATAGAAAAAATAATCATTCAGATCTCTGAAAAGAGAGATATTTTTATTGATAATGTATTGAGAATAATTTTCTTTTAATTTTTCTTTTTTATAAAGATAAATTTCAAATAAATATTTTATCAAATTCTGTAAATTTAAATCTTTTTCTTTTTTGTAAATATTTGTTAGAGACTTAAAATTTTCTATCAAATCGTTATCGTTGACAACAATCTTATACTGATTAATTAAAAAATTAAAATACAACCTATTACCGGGAGTTAAATAAACAAATTTATTTTCTAACACATCCTCTAGATTATGTTTTTTTAAAATTTCTCTTTTAATTTCATTATTGTCTTCATTGTTTAATCTTATCTTAAATTCAATGCATCTAGATTTTAAAGTATCAAAAATTTCTTTAGAGAAATTGTTAATAAAAATGAAGTAATTGTAATTTAAAGGCTCCTCAGTAATTTTCAGAAGAGAATTAACGCTATAAACATTCATCAATTCAACATCATCTACTAAGATGATTCTTGGTTTATTATTTATTGTGCTTTTTTGTAATTTTTCTTTTAACTTTCGACATTCATCTATACCAAATATTCTATTTGAATTATTATTTATATAAATCACATTATAATTTTTTAGCTTCAAATAATCTGATGTGGGTAATATCCTATTGGATGCTATATCATAATTCTTAGAATCGAAATAATAAGCTAAAACATGGCTTATCAATGTTAATTTTCCAATACCTTTTTGACCACTAAACATTGATATTCTTGGATATTTTTTTTTTAAAAACAGATTAGATAATAACCTGAATTCTTTTTTGTATTTAAAAAGTTTTAAAGTATTTAAAGGGTGTAAGTTATCTGGTATCATTTTTTAATTTATTTAATACTATACTCAGTATATTTTTTTCAAGTTTATTGTCGTCATTTGATGAGTTTAATACAATATAATTTTTTTTATTTTGTGCAATTTTTAAAAAAGCTTTTTGCGCTTTTTTATAAAAAGCTGAGGGAAATTTATCATATCTATTTTTAATTTTTCTTTTATTGATTCTTTTTCTTGAAATTTTTAAGTCAACTTTTAAAACAAAAACTAAATCCGGTTTTATATTTTTTAATATTGTTTTATGAATATTGTTTATAAAATCTTTATTTACTTTTTTACCAATCGTTTGATAGGCATAAGTTGAGTCGATAAATCTGTCACAAATTACTATCTTTTTTTTTTTTAACTCAGGGTAAATAAGATCTTTTATGTGCTCATTTCTTGCTGCTAAATAAAGTAATGTATCGGTGTATTTATCAAACTTGTTTAGTTTATTATCTTGAAAATAATCTTGTAAAATCAATCTTCTAATTAACTCAGCTCGAGGTGTGCCGCCGGGCTCTCTAGTAAGTGTAACTTTTAATTTTTTTTCTTTTAAATTTCTTACTAACTTTTTACTTTGATAAGACTTGCCACAACCCTCAATACCCTCGAATACTATAAATAAAGGTTTTTTTTTAAACATCACCCCATATTAAATAGTTTAAAGATGTAAATAAGCTTTTAAGAAAATTTACTTTTTTGGTTTCATCTCTAGCAAAAACCGAAGTTTTTTTAATTAAATTTTCTCCATTAAATATTTTTAATTCAGCAATTTTGCTATTTTTTTCGATAGGTGCTTTTATTGGCCCCTCATATTCCAGGATTATTTTTAAATTTCTTGAATCTTTTTTGTTGATAGTAAGATAAACATCTTCTTTAGTATAACCTTTAATCGTATTATTTTTAGTTAACCAAGTTTTGATATCAAAACTAGTTTCATTGGATTTTGATATCTTATATGTATCCGTGTTTCTAAAGCCCCAATTTAATAATTTTAATGACTCGTTAGCTCTCATTGCTTTGGTGTCCATTCCACTAGCTACAGAAATCAATCTTCTCTGTTCTTTTTTCATTGTGCTAGCCAGTGAATATTTTTCAACAGCCAAATATCCTGTCTTAATTCCATCTACGCCAATTCTTTTATACAATAGAGAATTTCTATTTGATTGAGTAATAGGATCTCCACCAGTTCTATCCCATGTAAACTCTTTTTCTTTGTATAATTCATAATATTCTGGATAATTTTCTATTAAATATTTAGACATTATAGCAATGTCTCTTACTGTAGAGTAGTTATCTGGATCATTTATCCCTGACGAGTTTGAAAAGTTAGTACTAGTCATACCAATCTCTATAGCTTTTTCGTTCATAATTTCCGCAAAGTTTTCTTCAGACCCTGCGATACCTTCTGCAAGTGCAACACATGCATCATTTCCTGATGCGATAATTATTCCTTTTAATAGATCCTCAACTGTTATTTCATCATTAACCATTATAAACATTGATGAGTAACCTGCTTGAGATAATCTCCAAGCATTCTCAGATACTACAAATTTATCATCCAAATTAAGTTTATTTCTTTTTAACAAATCAAAAGCAACTATGGACGTCATAATTTTTGTCATTGATGCTGGGTAGATATTTAAATCTGCATCTTGCTCGAAGATTACCACGTCTGAGTCATAGTCAATTAAAATAGCAGTTTTTGCTTTAAGAGTTGGGTTAGCAATTAGTGGAATAATTGATAGTAAATAAAATAATGATAAAAATAAAAATCTAATCATTACGGATTATGTTAAGTTCTTCAAAGCCATATTCTTTGAATTTAGAATAGTCTGTTTTTAAAGAAATCATTGAATTATATGTTCCTGACATTAATTTAACCTTAGATTTAGTTTTTTTAATCATAAATTTCTTTTCATTAATATTTAAGCTTTTAGCAAGTATACCTTTTAATTCATTTACTGAATTGATTGAATAAAATTCACCAATTAATATAGAATATGAAATTTTAGAACTAACTTCAATCGTATTTTTTTTTGAAATATTATCAATTTTTACTTTTTCAATCGGGGCACTGGAATGTATTTTTTTTTCTTCTTGAAAAATTTTTGCTTCTTTTGCTACAAAAGACTTATTTTTCTTTAGTGACACGATCTCAACAAACGGATCTTTACTATCTAATTCGATTTTTTTAGCTACTGGTATTGTTATCAGTAAATTATATAATTCTGGATAAGTTACTCTTTTATTTATCTTTCCAACAAAAGATAACATATTAGATGGATTGGTTATCTTAACTATTGTTCCTGGTTTGAGTTTGCTATGGCCAATTTGAAAAAAATCATTATTTAATTTTTTATTAATCTTATTATCAAGATAATCATTTTCACTGTAAATTAATACAAATCCTGATGAATTATAAGAAAAATCATTTTTTGCAACAGGGTAAGAGCATGCAAAAATAAAAAATATTAAAATAAAGTATCTATATTTCATTTTCAAATTTTTCTTTTAAAACACACACTGCTAATGCGAATCTTAAAGATCTGTTCCAACTTAATATCTTTTCATAATTATCAAAAACTAAAAACGCCGGTTTAAGAGTATTTGAACCTGGAATTATATCTTTATCAGGTGTAATTATTGAAACTTTATAATTTTTATATTCTTCTAAACTATTAGCATTTTGAATGTATTTTTTGAAATAACTTATCTTTTTTTTATTTTTTAGCTTTTTTGCTGATGAATTTAAATATTTTTTTGGAATATCATTTTTTAATCTAATTTTTTTAAAACAAGGTTGATTTTTTTTCCACCCTATTTTGTTTAAATAGTTTGCTGCTGATGCAAAAGAGTCTTCAACTTTTTTTAATTCAATAATATTATTATTGTTATAATCTATTGCATAGTTTTTAATAGTTCTAGGCATAAATTGAAAATTTCCAAATGCTCCAGCCCAAGAACCAAAGAGAATATCTTTTTCTATAATTTTTTTGTCAACAAGTTTTAATAAAATAATTAATTCATCTTTGAAAAATTTACTTCGTCTTTTGTCAAAGCTTAATGTTGCTAGTGAAGAAATAATATCCATTTTACCTAAATAATTGCCAAAATTAGTTTCTATTCCCATTAAAGAAAGCAACAGTTCTTTTTCGATAAAAAATTTTTTTTCTATTTCATCAATTGTTTTTTTTTCCTTTTTATATAATATTGAACCTTTAGAAACTTTCTTATTATTTGATCTTTTTTTAATGTAAGTAAAAGTATCTTCATAAAATTCCGGTTGATACCTGTCATATTCAATTACTTTTGGAAGAAACCTGGCGTCAGACATAACGTCGTCTACAACTTTTTTAGATATTCCGGATTTAATTGCTTCGCTTTTAAAATTTTTTAACCATTGATTAAATGAATCTTGTTGTGCAAATAGAGGTGAATTTACAAATAAAATTAAAACTAAAAACCAAATTTTTCTTATTATTATGTACATTTTTTTTATTATCATATATCTATTTTTCAAACCAGGGCCAGAAAAATATAATGAACATTGTTATTTCCCTTTAATAATAGTAATAAGACAGACGTTACTGGAGAGGTGGCTGAGCGGTTGAAAGCACTGGTCTTGAAAACCAGCAACGGGGCAACTCGTTCGTGGGTTCGAATCCCACCCTCTCCGCCACAAATTTATAATAATTAAACTTTAAATTCCTTAAATAATTTTGAAACTTTATTCTTTTCGATACCACTTTGATTAATATTATTTCTATAAAAATTAAGAATTATCTCATCCTCATAGTTAAGAAAGATTTCTAATTCTTTAAGGTAATTGTTATCAAGATTATCTATATACTTATTAACAAAATTACTTAATAGCATATCCATTTCTTTGGTTCCCCTATAGGAAGCCCTATAAATTAATTTTTTTTTTAAAATTTCTAATTCATTATTCATGAAGATATATTATATATAATTTAATGATTTCGGTAAAAAAAGATTTTTTTTTTGAAAATGTCAAAGAAATTAAAGGTATTGGTAATAAGTTAGCATATTATTTAAAAAATAAAAAAATTGAGAAGATAAAAGATGTAATTTTCGATTTGCCATATGCAGAGACAGATAGATCAAAAATTTCAAGATTAGATCGATTAGAAATTGGAAAAATTCAAACTGTTAAAATTATGGTTAAAAAGTTAAATTTTCCAAGAATTCGTAATTTACCAAATAGAATAATTTGTGAAGATGGCAATGGTAAGATAGAAATAGTTTACTTTAACAGTCGTGAGGGATATCTAAGAAAATTATACCCTATTAATCAATGGGTAATTGTAAGTGGAAAGATAAATTATTATAATAAGAAATATCAAGTTACAAATCCAGATTATGTAACTAGTTTAAATAATCAGGAATATATTTTGAAAAATATACCAAAATACAATTTAACTAAAGGCATTACAGAAAAAAAATATCGTTTGATATGTGAAAATATTTTAAAAAAGATGCCCAGAATAGACGATTGGCTTGATGATAGTTTTATCAAAAAAAATAAATTACTTAATTGGAATGAAACAATTTATAAATTACATAACACAAATGATAGTCAAAATTATCAATCGCCTAGTTATAGAAGATTGGCATTTGACGAGATTTTTGCAAATTTCTTAGTTTTATCTAAAAATCGAAAAAAGGTAAAGAAATTAAAGAAAAATAAAAATTTTAAACAAAAGTTAGAGAAAAAAATTCTGACAAAACTTCCATTTCAGCTTACTAAAAGTCAAAAAAAAGTCCTTGATGATATAAATGATGACCTTAAAAGTGAAACAAGAATGTTTAGAATTTTACAAGGCGATGTAGGATCTGGCAAAACTATTGTTTCGATGCTTGCAATTGCTAATACAATTGAAGATAAATATCAGTCAGCTTTAATGGCACCAACAGAAATATTAACTCTTCAACATTATAAATTTGCCCTAAAGATATTTAATGGAACAAATGTAAAAATTGAATATTTATCAGGAAAAACAGAAAAAAGTGAAAAGAAAAGAATACTCAAAGAACTTTCGGATGGCAAAATTGATCTCTTATTTGGTACTCATGCTATATTCCAAAAAAAAGTTAAATTTAAAAAACTAGGATTAATAATAATTGACGAACAACATAAATTTGGAGTTAGGCAAAGAGCAGACTTTGCTGAAAAAGGTGGTAAAAATTGTGATGTCCTTTTAATGTCAGCTACTCCTATACCAAGAACAATGATGATGGCATTATACGGAGATATGGACGTTTCTAAAATAACTGAAAAACCTTTAAATAGAAAAGATATAATCACTATCAGTAAACCTGAAAAAAAAATTAATGAATTGTGGCCCTTTATTAAAAATCAAATTGATAAAGGAAATCAGGTTTTTTGGGTGTGCCCTTTAATAAAAGACTCTTCACATTTAGATTATTCGTCTGTAAAAAATAAATTTGAAATTATAAATAAAAGATATCCTCAAAAAGTTGGATTAATTCATGGGGCATTAAAAAAAGATGATAAAGAAATAATATTAAAAAAATTTCTAAACAAAGATATCTCAATACTTGTATCAACTACTGTAATAGAAGTCGGGGTAGATTTTCCAAATGCTAGTTTAATTATAATTGAAAATGCGAATAAGTATGGTCTTGCTCAACTACATCAACTAAGAGGGAGAGTTGGTCGAGGTAATAAGCAAAGTACATGCATACTTCTGTTTAAGGACTCATTAAGTAAAAATGCAATTAAAAGGATAAAGATACTTAAAAATTCAGATGATGGTTTTTATATAGCTGAACAGGACCTTAATATAAGAGGATTTGGTGATTTAATTGGTTTTCAGCAAAGTGGAATTAAAAATTTTAGATTTGCAGATCCCATACACCACAAGGAATTGTTTCAATTAGCTGAAATTTTCATCAATAAAATATACAAAAATATTAATGATACAAAATATTCATTTCTTTTAAAAATGTTTGATAAAGCTGAAATAATTAATTTAGAAGATTAATTAATATTAGTTGTACCTGCCGATACTATAAATTTTGAGGCCTGTTCAAACGTGACATCAAGATAAATTAAATCTTTTTTTGGTACCATAAGTAAAAAACCACTTGTCGGGTTGGGGGTAGTAGGTACAAATACATTTACAACCTCATCTTGAATTTTTTCTTTTATAATTCCAGTGTTTTCTTTTGTAGCAAAACCAACTGCCCAAATCCCTTTTCTTGGATATTCTAAAAGAACTACACTTTTTTGTTTATTGTCGCTTTTTGACAAACTTTCTGTCATTTGACCTAAAGCTGAGTATATTGTTCTTAAAATCGGTATCTTTTTAAACAGAGAATTAATGAAATCTATTATTTTTTTTCCTAAAAAAGATACAGACAACCAACCAATGAACGTAATTATAATTAAAGCGATCAAAATTTCTAAACCGGGGATATCAAAAGGTAGATAATAATTTGGATTTAATTCTTTTGGTAATATTTTTGAAGAAATCTTAATAATTACTAATGATAGATATATAGTTATACCTATTGGAATTAAGACTACTGCACCGGCAAAAAAGTAATTCCTGATTTTTGCTAATATAGATCTTTTCTTTGCGTTCTGATTCATTAATTATAGCTAGAATATGTGATAAAAAGCATAATTAATATAAAAATTGCAATTAATAGTTTATTATTTAAAATCATGAGTCTTATATGAAATATAGCATAAATAGAAGAAAATTTCTTGAAATTTTTGGCTGTGGATGTAGCTCAATTTTATTGGGTTCTTGTAGTACTGTGCCAATTACTGATAGAAAGCAGCTTTCACTAATATCTGAAAGCAGAATAAATGCACAAGCAGCGCAAGTATATGAAAAATTTAAATCTAAAACCAAACTTATAACTAAAGGTGAAAGCATTGATAATGTAAAAGAAGTTGGTAATAAAATTCAATCAGCTGTATCAGCTTTTTTTAAAAAACAAAATAAACCTGATCCTACACAGAATTACCAATGGGATTATGTTGTTGTTGATAATGACAAAATGGTTAATGCTTGGTGTATGCCGGGTGGAAAAATTGCTGTATATACAGGAATTTTAAAATTGACGAAAAATATTGATGCTTTATCAATTGTTATGGGTCACGAAATAGCACATGCTGTTGCGAGACACTCTATCGAAAGACAAAGTCAAGCTATGACAATTAATATTGGTACGCAAGTAGCAGATATTTTTTTAGGAGGTGCAATTAATAAGACTAGAAATACTGTAGGACAAAATACTGGATTAGATATTTTCAGGATTGGCATAATGAATCCTTTTGGAAGAAAACAAGAAACTGAGGCAGATTATTTGGGTTTGATTTTTTCCTCATTGTCAGGATACGACATCAGGGAGTCTGTAAACTTTTGGAAAAGAATGCAGGAAAAAAAAGGGGGTAAAGAACCACCTCAATTTCTTAGTACTCATCCATCAAGCAAAAATAGGATATCAAGTTTAAAAGGCTGGATTAATGAAGTGATAATTGATTATCCTCCTATTAAAATTTAAAATCTCACCAATTTATGGTGAGCCCTGATGGACTCGAACCATCGACACCCTCCTTAAAAGGGAGGTGCTCTACCAACTGAGCTAAGGGCCCTCTTTTAACATAAATTACAAAGTTTCAATTATGTTTGGAAATATTTTTATATTGATTTTACAATTTTTTTCAAGGCTTTAAATTTTCCATTTTAAAACATTTTTATATACTTATTGTAAAAATCATTAAATTTTTGGTTTTTTATACTTTTTCTGATTTCTAGCATAAATTGTTGATAAAAAATAATATTATTAAGGGAAATTATCATTGAAGCTAAAATTTCATCTGATTTTATTAGATGATTTAGATAAGATTTAGAATAATATTTCATATCTCTTAACTTTATATTTTTATCAATCGGACTTGTGTCATTTTTAAACTCTGAATTTCTGAGATTGACTTTTCCTGACCACGTATAAGCTAATCCAGTCCTTCCAGATCTGGTCGGTAAAACACAATCAAACATATCAATACCAGCATTTACTGCACCTAAAATATCAGATGGTGTTCCAACCCCCATTAAGTATCTAGGCTTATTTTTGGGCATATGGTCAACTGATTCCTCGAGAATATTAAACATATCTTCTTGTTTCTCTCCAACAGCAAGTCCACCCATTGCATACCCATCAAATTCAATTTCTAACAATTTGTTAAGACTTTCGATTCTTAGTTTTTTATCTAATCCTCCTTGTACGATGCCAAATAAGCCTTTCTCTTTGTTATTACCAAATTCAATTTTACATCTTTTTGCCCATTCAGTTGAAGTTTTAATTGCACTAATAAGAATTGATTTTTCATTTGTAAGTGGTGGACACTCATCTAAAACCATCATTATATCTGAGTCTAGACATTTTTGTATTTGAATACTTTTTTCTGGACTTAGGATAATTTTTTTTCCGTCAATATGTGATTTAAAAATAGCTCCAAGATCTTTGTCTATTTTTCTAAATTTAGAAAGAGATAAAATTTGATACCCACCACTATCTGTTAATATTGGTTTTTGCCAATTCATAAAATTATGAAGACCATTAAATTTTTTTATTACATCGGTTCCAGGTCTGATCATCAAATGATAAGTATTTCCTAAAACAATTTCTGTACCACTTGAAATTACATCATCTACAAATATTCCTTTTATAGTAGCCAAGGTACCAACAGGCATAAAAGCTGGAGTATTGACTATACCTCTTTTCGTAAAAATTTTTCCTAATCTTGATTTTCCATCTTGAGCAAGAAGCTCAAATGAAAAATTTGAGTAAGACATGAATTATTTTGATTTTAAACTTATTATCTTGTCAGGGTCCAACACCAAACCATTTGACCCTTCGCCCCTCTTAATCATATCAACAAATTCCATACCGCTTACAACTTGTCCAAAAGCAGTATATTGTCTATCTAAATGAGGAGCTGTGTCAAAACAAATAAAAAACTGACTGTTAAAACTATTTGGATCTGATGATCTTGCAGCAGAAAGAGTTCCTCTCACATGAGCTACGTTAGAAAATTCAGCTTTTACGTTGGGTAAATCTGATCCCCCAGTGCCGGCTAAAGATAAATTAAATTCATTAGAGGATGAATTTCCATATTTGACATCTCCAGTTTGTGCCATGAAGCCATCTATTACTCTATGAAAAACCACATTATCATACATTCCGGTATTTGCTAATTCTTTGAATCTTTTTACATGATTTGGTGCCACTTCATTGAATAGTTCAATCTCAACAATACCGTCTTTAAGCTTTAACATCATTTTATCTTTTGCCTCGACCATAGATATATTCATTAAACTAATTACAATTAAAAATAAATAAATATTTTTTTTCATATCAATTTTTTTCTAAGAGATTTTGCTGTTGATTTTGTTAAAAATCTTCCTATATTGCCATTTAATTTTGCTATTTCTTTAACAAATTTTGACGAAATGATCTGGTTTTCAACATCTGACATTAAGAAAACAGTTTCTATCTCAGTATTTAATTTTTTATTCATGCCTGCTAATTGAAATTCATATTCAAAATCTGAGACTGCCCGTAAACCTCTAATAATTATTTTAGATTTAAACTTTTTACATAGCTCAATGGTCAATACATCAAAAGGTATAACTTTAATTTTTTTTTTATTTAATCTTAAATCGTTAAATAAAGAATTGTGAATAATTTCTATCCTTTCATCTATAGAAAAGAAATAATTTTTGTTAACATTATCTGTTGTTGCTATAATAACTTTGTCAAATATCTTTAATGATTTCTTTATTACATCTATATGACCCAATGTGATTGGATCAAATGTTCCTGGATAGATTGCAGTGGTCATCTAAATTATATTATCATCTATTTTAATTACAGATACAACTTTTTCCTTATCTTTTACTTTTTTAATTCTTACACCCTGAGTGTTTCTTCCAGCAATTCTTATATCTTTTACTGCACATCTCATAATACTTCCTTTATCAGTAGAGATAATAATTTCATCTTCTTCTCCTACGACTAAATTTGATGCTATATCTCCATTCCTATCTGAGTTTATTATACCAATTATCCCCTTGCCACCTCTATTAGTGACCCTGAAATCCATAAAAGATGTTCTTTTTCCATAACCATTTTCTGAAACAGACAAGACATATTTGTTAATGCCTTTTTTAATCTTCTCATCACTCTTAATTACTTTCTTGTCAAATTTAATTGTGTCCAAAACTGCCATAGATATAACTTTATCATTTTCAGAAAGATTAATACCTCTAATTCCTTTTGAGGACCTGCCTTTAAATAATCTAAGTTTTTTCGACATAAATCTTATGCATTTCCCAAATTTTGTACTTAATAAAATATCTTGATCCTCATTACATATTTTGACAGCTATAATCTTATCATTTTCTTGAAGTTTCATTGCAATCTTTCCAGAGACATTTATGTTAATAAAATCATCTAAAGAATTTTTTCTAACAAAACCATCAGATGTAACGAAGATTACTTGCATTTTTTTCCACTCTGTTTCGTCTTCAGGTAAAGGCATTATTGAACTTATAGAATGGTGACTTTTTAAAGGTAAAAGATTAAAGATTGACTTTCCTTTAGAAGTAGTGGTTCCCTCCGGTATTCTATGAGCTTTGATTTTATAAACTAAACCTTGAGTAGAGAAAAAAAGGACAGGAGTAAGAGTGTTAGCAGTAAATAGCTGAACTACGAAATCTTCGTCACGTGTTGTCATTCCTGTTTTGCCTGTTCCTCCCCTTTTTTGAGCTTTTAGTGAGGTTAGGAGGCTTCGTTTAATATATCCCTGATTAGTAATATTTATTACCACGGACTCTTTTTTAATTGTTTCTTCTATATCATAATTTAAAACAGCATCTATTATTTTAGTCCTTCTTGGAATTGCAAATTTATCTTTTATCTTATTTAGTTCCAGCGTTATTAAATTATATAGTTCCTTTTTTGAATTTATAAGTTTTTTAAAATAAATAATTAAATCAGAAAGTTTGTTTATTTCTGTTTCTATTTCAGTAATACCATATGCCGTTAATCTTTGAAGTCTAAGCTCTAATATTGCAACTACTTGCTTTTCAGTTAACGAATATTGATGAATTTTTTTTTTTTCAATCAAAGATATAATCTTAGCACTTCGTTTAATCTTCCATTTTTTACTTAGAAGACTTTTTTTTGCTTCATCAGTATTTTTAGATTTTTTAATCAATTTTATAATTTCATCTATATTTTCAACGGAAGTTGCTAAACCAATTAAGATATGAGCTTTACCCTCGGCTCTTTGCAAATCGTGTTTAGCTCTTTTAAGTACAGTTTCTTCTCTAAATTTAAGGAACTCTGAAATAAATTCTTTTAAATTTAAAATTCTTGGCTTATTGTTGACTAAAGCTAGCGTGTTAAAACCAAATGAGCTTTCAACATTCGTATTTTTATACAACAGCCTTCTAACAGTTTCAGGCTCCACCCCTCTTCTTAGTTCTATAACTACTCTTATACCCTCTCTGTTTGACTCATCTCTAATGTCACTAATTCCCTCAATCTTTTTATCTTTAGCCAATTGAGCTATCTTTTCTATCAAAATAGATTTATTTACTTGGTATGGAATAGATTTAATAATTAAAATTGACCTTCCGTTCTTTTTTTCTTCAAAATCAATCTCACCTCTAATTTTAAACGAACCCCTTCCACTTTTATAACCTTGTTTAATAATATCTTTTCCTATGATTACTCCACCGGTAGGAAAATCAGGTCCTGGCAAAAATTTCATTAATTGCGGAACCGAAATATCTTTATTATTAATTAAAGCTATTGTTGCATTAATAACCTCGCCTAAATTATGAGGTGGAATACTTGTTGCCATTCCAACTGCAATACCTCCAGCACCATTAACTAATAAATTCGGGAACTGGGATGGTAAAACTGTAGGTTCTCTCTCAGTTTCATCGTAATTATTTCTATAATCAACTGTTCCTTTTTCCAAGTCTTCTGTCAAAAATTGAGATATTTTTCCCAATTTTGTTTCTGTATATCTCATTGCAGCTGGAGGATCGCCGTCTATAGATCCAAAGTTTCCTTGTCCATCTATTAAAGGTAAGCTCATAGAAAAATCTTGCACCAGTCTTACTAATGCGTCGTAAACCGCTTGGTCCCCATGAGGATGATATTTACCGATTACATCTCCAACAATTCTTGCTGATTTTCTAAATGATTTAGTCCAATCATACCCACCTTTGTACATTGCATAAATAATTCTACGATGGACTGGTTTCAATCCATCTCTAACATCCGGTAAAGCTCTACTGACTATTACACTCATCGCATAAGATAAGTACGATGAGCTCATTTCATCTCTCACAAAAATTGGTTTATGTGGACTCTTCTCTATTAAATTATTTTTTTCCATGAATTCTAAAATGGAATTTCATCATCAAGATCTGATACGTCTTGATTAATATTATCATTAGGTAAAGAACTTTTATTCTTAGATACTAGATTCGTTTCTTGATCTGATTTATTTCTTCCATCTAGCATTGTGAGATTTGAGTTATAACCTTGAAGCACTATTTCTGTGGAATATTTATCCTGACCAGAACTTTCATCTTTCCATTTTCTGGTAGTTATTTGACCTTCAATATAAACATTTGCTCCTTTTTTCAAATACTGTTGTACTACATTTACAAGGCCCTCATTAAATATTACAATTCTATGCCACTCTGTTTTTTCTTTTCTCTCCCCACTAGATTTGTCTTTCCATGATTGACTTGTAGCTAAACTAAGTCTTGCGACGTTTTTTCCATTAACCATTTGTTTAATTTCAGGATCAGCACCCAATCTTCCTATTAATTGTACTTTATTAAGACTTCCAGCCATAGTATTTTTATTTAAAAGATTTTAAAATTTACTATAAATATATATCATAAATACTATTTAAATTTAAGCTGATTAATAAATTAAAAAAAAAAGATGTTAAAAACTATTGTTATTAAAGGTGCCAGAGAGCATAATCTCAAAAATATCTCATTAGAGGTTCCAAAGGAAAAACTTGTTGTAATTACAGGTTTGTCAGGTTCAGGCAAATCATCTTTGGCTTTTGATACAATCTATGCTGAAGGGCAAAGAAGGTATGTTGAAAGTCTGTCAGCTTATGCTAGGCAATTTTTAGACAAGATGAAAAAGCCAAATGTTGATATGATTGAAGGCTTAAGTCCTGCTATATCTATTGAGCAAAAGAACACTTCAAAAAATCCAAGATCTACTGTAGCAACTGTGACAGAAATTTATGACTATATGAGAGTATTATATGCAAGAGTAGGCATTCCTTTTTCCCCATTCACAGGAAAACCAATAGTATCTCAGTCAGTAAGTGAGATAGTGGATAAAATTAAAAACCTTCCTAAAGCCTCAACTATTTATTTGTTGTCACCAATAGTTAGGGGAAGAAAAGGAGAATATAAAAAAGAAATTTTAAATTTAAAAAAAAGAGGTTTTCAAAAAGTTAAAGTAGATGGTAAATATATTAATATAAATGATTTCCCAAATTTGAATAAAAAAATTAAACATGATATTTCAATAATTGTAGACAGAATAGTTTTAAATTCAAAAATTGGAAATAGATTAGCAGATAGTGTTGAGACTGCATTAAATCTATCAAATGGTCTTTTAAATGTTGAATATGAAAATGAAACATTGCCGAAAAAATTTAGAAAATTAGAGACAATATTATTTTCCTCTAAGTTTTCTTGTCCAGAAAGCGGTTTTACCATTGAAGAAATTGAGCCAAGATTATTCTCGTTTAATTCTCCATATGGAGCTTGTGAAGAATGTGAAGGTATTGGCAGTAATTTAAATGTCGATCCCAAACTAGTAATACCAGATGAAAATAAAAGTTTGCAAGATGGTGCCATTGTGCCATGGTCAAAATCATCTTCTATGTATTATGCACAGACTTTATCATCCTTAGCTAAATTCTACAAATTTTCATTAGATACATCATGGAAAAAACTCTCAAAAAAAATTCAAGATATAATACTTTATGGTTCTGACGACGAAGAAATTAAATTTTCTTATGATGATGGTTATGAAAGTTATAACACCAATAAAACTTTTGAAGGCGTAATAAATAATTTAGAAAGAAGATACTTGGAAACAGAAAGTGAGTGGAAAAGAGAGGAAATTTCACAATATCAAAGTGAGTCAAATTGTGAAAAATGCAAGGGTTTAAGACTTAAAGATGAAGCTTTGTGTGTAAAAATAAATAATCTTAATATTAGCGAAGTGACCATAAAATCAATTGATGAAGCTAAAGATTGGTTTGATAAATTACCAACTTTTCTTAATGAAAGAGAGAATAAGATTGCCTTAAATGTCTTGAAAGAAATTAAAGAAAGATTAAATTTTTTGATTAATGTTGGTTTAAACTATTTAACTTTGTCAAGAGAGTCAGGAACTTTATCTGGAGGTGAGGCACAACGAATTAGATTAGCTTCTCAAATAGGCTCTGGGTTAACCGGCGTACTATATGTGCTTGATGAGCCTTCGATAGGCTTACATCAAAGAGATAATAAAAAACTAATTAAAGCTCTTAAAAAATTAAGAGATTTGGGTAATACTGTGATTGTTGTTGAGCATGATATTGAAACAATGGAAAACGCAGACCATATCATTGATATAGGACCTGAAGCTGGATTAAACGGAGGGAAAGTAGTAGCTCAGGGTAAACTGAATGAGATAATATCTCATAAAGATAGTATAACTGGAAATTATTTATCAGGTAAAAAGAAAATACTTGTGCCAAAAAAAAGAAGAATGGCAAAAAATGGAAGATATTTAGAAATTAATGGTGCAACTGGTAATAATTTAAAAAAAGTTGATCTCAAAATACCTATAGGAACTTTTACTTGTATAACTGGTGTGTCTGGTAGTGGTAAGTCGACATTAATATTACATACTTTATATAACGCATTAAATTTAATGCTAAATAAAAATAAATCTAGAAAAATTCCAAAACCATTTAAAGGTTTTAAAGGTATTGAATTAATCGATAAAGTTATTGATATTGATCAATCTCCAATAGGAAGAACCCCGAGATCTAATCCAGCCACATACACTGGTGCTTTTGGACCAATAAGAGATTGGTTTGCAAGTTTACCAGAATCTAAGGCGCGTGGATATAAAGTTGGAAGATTTTCTTTTAATGTTAAAGGTGGAAGATGTGAGACTTGTGAGGGTGATGGTGTTTTGACATATGAGATGCATTTTTTACCAGACGTATTTATTCCTTGCGATGTTTGTAAAGGAGCCAGATATAATAGAGAAACTTTAGAAATAAGATTTAAAGAAAAAAATATTGCTGAAGTTTTAGATATGACTGTTGAAGAGGGATGTGTATTTTTTGAAAATATTCAAACAATTAGGTCAAAATTGATTACGTTAAAACATGTTGGATTAGGTTATATGAAGATTGGACAGCAAGCTACAACCTTATCTGGAGGAGAAGCTCAAAGAATTAAACTTGCGAAAGAACTATCAAAAAGATCAACAGGGCGAACACTTTATATATTAGATGAACCTACTACAGGATTACATTCTCATGATATAAATAAATTATTAGATATTCTTCAAGCTTTTACGAATACTGGAAATACAGTGGTTGTTATCGAACATAATTTAGATGTAATAAAAACAGCAGATCATATTATAGATATGGGGCCAGAGGGTGGTATAAATGGTGGAGAAATAGTAGCTGAGGGTTCACCTGAAAAAATATCAAAAGTTAAAAATAGCCATACCGGCCAGTTTCTTAATGATATTTTGAATAGCAATAACAATAAGATGAAAAAAACTGCCTAAATCAGGTAATTATGATATCATAAGAAATGATTAATATTTTACAATCTCTGTCAAAAACAATCCATGTTTCAGTAATTTTAGCAATTCTTCTGTTTATCGGTCTTTACATAGGTGCTGACGGATTTGGATTTGATAAATATTTTTTTAGCTGGTTATTTAGATATTTCCATGTCCTTGCAGGAATAATGTGGATTGGTTTGTTGTGGTATCTTAATTTTGTTCAAATACCAAATATGCCCAAAATTTCTGACGAGCAAAAACCTGTTATAACAAAGATAATTACTCCATCAGTTTTATTTTGGTTCAGATGGGCTGCAGTTATCACAATATTAACTGGTTTAATTGTTGCGTATTTAAATGGATATTTACATCAGGCAATGACTCTGGGCATTGGAAGCGATTACGGTAAGAATACAGCTATAGGTATTGGCATGTGGTTAGGAATTATAATGGCTTATAATGTGTGGTTTATAATTTGGCCTAATCAGAAAAAAGTACTAGGAATTGTTGACTCTTCACCAGAAGAAAAAACTGCTTCTGCAAAAATTGCAATGGTTACTTCCAGAGTAAATACCCTATTATCATTACCAATGTTAATGACAATGGTAGCGGCTCAGAATTTATATTAATTAAGGAACTATTTTCTCTTCTTTTTTTTCTAAAGTCTTGGAACTTACTTTCAAATATCTTAATGCTGGGGATGCAATAAATATGGAAGAGTAAGTACCTATAACGACACCTAGTATCATGGCAAATGAAAAGCCCTTCAATATTGACCCACCTAAAATGAATATTGAAAAAAGCGCTAATAACGTTGTTACAGACGTTATTAAAGTTCTTGAAAGAGTTTCATTAACTGAAATATCTGCTATTTGGGTAATATCAATTTTATTATATTTAAATAAATTTTCTCTTATCCTATCATATATAACTACTGTATCATTCATTGAATAACCTACTATTGTTAAAACTGCTGCTACAATGGATAAATTAATTTCTATTGAGAATAGAGAAAATATCCCAAGAGTAATAATTACATCATGGAATAAAGCTATTATTGACCCTAAACTAAACTGCCACTCAAATCTAATCCAGATGTAAAATAACATAGCTAACAAGGCTAAACAAATTGACATAATCCCAGATTTAAGTAATTCAGAGCTTACTTTTGGACCAACGTTTTCAACTCTTCGATAATTAATTGCATTGTCAATGTTATTTAGTTCATTTTTTACTAATGAAATAGTTTTATTATTATTTTGGTTTGATTTTTCAACTTTAATTAAAAAGTTACCTTTTTTACCGAATTCTTTAACATTAATATCGCCGATATCTAATTTATTTAATGAGTCTCTAATAGATGTAATATTTGCGTTCGAATCTTCAAAATCCACCTCAAATAATGTGCCACCCTTAAAGTCAATACCATAATTTAAGCCTTTAAAAACTATAAAACAAATACTAAGCAAAAAAATTATAGTAGATAAAATATTTAGAATTTTGAAATATCTGGAAAATTTGATAATCATAATTTAATTCCTTTATCTTTATTTTGAAAAACTAAAATTGAGCATAGATGACGTGCTAAATAGTATGCTGAGAACAATGTTGTTATAATTCCAATACCCAAAGTAACTGCAAATCCTTTAACGGGACCAGAGCCGAAAAAAAAGAGAATTATAGCTGCAATTAAGGTAGTAACATTTGCGTCTATAACTGTTATTTTTGCTTTTGTGTAACCAATATCAAACGCATGAATTACAGATTTTTCGGTTTTAAGCTCTTCTTTTATTCTTTCAAAAATTAATACGTTGGCATCTACAGCCATTCCTACAGTCAAAATAATACCTGCAATTCCGGGCAGTGTTAATGTAGCCTCAAGAAGAGTAAGAACACCTACTAGCATTAATAGGTTTGTAATTAATGAAATATTAGCTATTAATCCAAAATATTTGTACTTGAATATCATGTAAAGAATTACCAATAAAAATCCAACCATTAAAGAAGTTTTACCTGAATTAATAGAATCTCGACCTAAATCTGGTCCAACTGTTCTTTCTTCAACAATGTTAATTGGAACTGGTAAAGCACCAGAACGAAGTAAAAGTGCAAGATCAGTGGCTTCTTGAAAAGAAAAATTTCCAGAAATAGTTCCATTACCACCTGTTATTGGCTCTCTTACATTTGGTGCACTTATAATTTTTCCATCCAAAACGATAGCTATTCTTTTTCCAACATTTTCAGATGTTGACATTCCAAATTTTTTGGCACCTATACGATCTAAAGAAAAATATACATTTGGCTTATTTGTTTGATTATCTAATCTTGGTTGGGCATCCAACAGGTTGTCTCCGCTAATTACAATTCTTTTACTTACTATTAATTCCTCATTTTCTTCAGATATTAATTTCTCGGTACCAAAATCACTTTGTTCATTCGAAACAAGCCTAAAACTTAGTTGAGCTGTTTTTCCTAAGAGTTTTTTTATTCTTTCAGGTTCTTTCAAGCCAGGGAGCTCAACTAGAATTCTTTTATCACCTCTTTGTAAAATTGTTGGTTCCTTTGTCCCAGTCTCGTCTACTCTTTTCCTTACTATTTCAATAGATTGTTTAAGAGCTGAATTATTAAGATTTAAGATTCCGTATTTTGAGAATATTATCTTCACCTCGTTTTTTTTTATATTATATTCAAACTCATGAGAATTGTATCTTGCTATATATGGATTAATTTCATTTTTTTCTTTTTCCAAAAATATTTTTTCAAATTTTTTAATATCTTCAAAATTATTCAACTCAAATTTTATAAAAGAGTCGTTTATTAAAAAATTTTTATAAATTAAACTATTTATATTTAAAAATTTTTTAAAAGGTATAATTTTTTCTTGTATTCTTTCTTTAATTAGAGGACCAGTGTCAATTTCAAGTAAAAGATAAGAACCACCTTGTAAATCAAGACCCAGGTTAATTTCTTTTTTAATAAATCTTTGATTATCATTTTGTAAATTGAGTAGAGCAAATGATGAAATTAATAAAAAAATTAAATATATTGTTAGAATTTTAATTTTGGAAAAATTTAACACTAAAAAAAACTATTTTTTTATTTCTTCTTTTTGAAGTAAGCTTGTAACTGTAGATTTAATTATCTGAACTTTAATATCACCTGAAATTAAAACTTCAATCCTATCATCTTCCATGACACGGTCAACAGTTCCAATGATTCCACCTGATGTAATTATTTCATCACCTCTTTTTAAGTTTCCAACCATGGCTCTGTGATCTTTTACTCTTTTTTGCTGTGGTCTTATCAGAAAAAAATAAAAAATTACAAATATTAAAATTAGTGGAATAAATTGTACCAAACCTTGACTGTCCATAAGAATAAATAATTATAATAATTGTGTAATTTAGACAAGCTAATAATAATTAAATTTTATCCATATTACCCATATATTTTTTTAAAACTTCCGGTATATTGATAGAACCGTCTTTATTTTGATTGTTTTCAATAAGAGATATCATCAACCTTCCAACAGCTAATCCAGATCCGTTTAGTGTCCCCAAGTATTTAGTTTCTTTACCATCTTTATATCTTGCTTTCATCCTTCTTGATTGAAACTCACCGCATGAAGAGCAACTTGAAATCTCTCTGTATTTTTTTTCAAATGGAATCCAGGCTTCTATGTCATATGTTTTCTCTGAGCTAAACCCCATATCTCCAGAAGAGAGAAGCATAACTCTATAAGGTATGTTTAAAATTTTAAGAATTTCCTCCGCACAATTAAGCATTCTATCCAATTCAACTTCACATTTTGCTGTTTCGACAATGCTAACAAGTTCCACTTTGTAAAATTGATGCTGTCTCATTAAACCCGAAGTATCTTTGCCATAACTTCCAGCTTCTTTTCTAAAACAAGGAGTTGCTGCAACAAACCTCATTGGTAAATTTTTAATGTCAACGATACTATCTCTAACAAGATTAGTTAGAACAACTTCTGCAGTGGGTATTAAATATTTAATCACGTTTTGATTTTCAATTTTAATTTCAAATTGATCATCTTTAAATTTTGGAAGTTGACCAGTTCCAAACATAACGTCCTCATTTACCATTAAAGGAGGTGAGATTTCCATATAACCAAATTTTTGAGTATGCGTATCTAGCATGTAATTAATTAAAGCTCTCTCAAGAAGTGCATATTTATCTCGTAAAACTACAAATCTTGTACCGGATAGTTTTATTGAAGTTTTAAAGTCAATATTATCATTTAGTTTTCCTATTTCATTGTGAGATTTGATTTCAAAATCAAATTTTTTAATTTTACCCCACTCTCTAATAACCTTATTTGAACTATCGTCCTTACCAATTGGTACTTCGTCTAATGCTAGGTTGGGTAAAAAGGACAATTTATCATTTAGATCATTTTGTAATTTTTGTTGTTGTTCGGATATTTCTTTAATTTGAAATCCAATTTCTTTTGATCTTTGAAAATTAACTTTATTTTTCGACTTTGAGATATTTTTTTTTTCTTGCTCAAGTGACTCTTTTTTAGCAATTAATTTTCTATTATTTTCATCAAGATTTAAAATAATATCTAAATCAATTTTTGAGTCTCTATGTGATATTTTTTTTTTTGTAAAATTCACTCCGGTTTCGTAAATCTTTTAAGTTATACATTTTTTTTTTCGATCATTTTTACTATAATTATTGAAACCTCATACAATAATAATAACGGTAATGCTAAACCAATTTGTGTAATTGGATCTGGAGGTGTTAATATTGCAGCAAATGCAAATATAATCACTACAAAATACTTTCTTCTATCAGTTAAAAATTTTGAATCAATAAAACCTACCTTAGCTAGTAAGCTTAAGACTACTGGCAGTTGAAAACTCAAACCAAAAGCAAATATCAGCCGCATTATTAGTGAAAGATATTCATTAACTTTTGCTTCTAATTGTATAGGTATTGATTGTGATGAGCCGAGAAATTCAAAACTTAAAAAGAAATTTATAGCAAGCGGCATTATTAAATAATAAACAAGGAGACCTCCAAATAAAAATAAAACTGGTGTCAAAATTAAAAAAGGCAAAAAAGCTTTTTTTTCATTTTGATACAATCCTGGAGCAATAAATTTCCATATTTGTGATAGAAAAACTGGGCTAGTAAAAAATATTGCAGAAAAAAAAGCAACTTTTAAATAAGTAAGGAAAGCTTCATGTAATGCTGTAAAGATTAATTTTCTATCTAAATTTTTTTCAATTATTGTGTCGGAATATGGTTTTACTAAATATCTATAAATTTCCTCTGAAAAGTAGTAACTAATAATAAAAACTACAACAAAAAATACTAAAGAATTCAGTAACCTTGATCGCAATTCGCTTAAATGATCAAATATATTATTAGTATGATTACTTTCGATCTTGGTCATTTTTATCTTTTTTCGCATCCTGGTCGTCATCTAAAGATGTAATTTTATCAACACTGTTCTGTACATCGGAGAAGTACCTTTTAATTGAACCAATCCATGAACCAACTTTTCTAATTATAACTGGAAAATCTTTAGGGCCAACAATGATAATTGCTACTAAAATTATAATTAATAATTCAAACCAACCAATTTGTGGCATTTAATTTAGTCTTTATTTGAATTATCTTTTTCCTCTGTATCATTATTATTATCTGGATTGTCTGACATGCCTTTTTTAAAACTTTTTATACCTTTCGCCACATCACCCATTAAAGCAGATATTTTTCCTCTTCCAAATAAAAGAACAACAAGAACAACAACTATTGCTATTTGCCAAAATCCAATACTCATACAAGGATTTTATATACAAAAATTTAAGTTAAATAAACAGTTTATTCTTCAGTTTTTGGTGCTTGATCAATAGCTTTTTCTATATCTGAATATAATTTTTCATCTTTAGACGTTTGCTCTTGAAAAAATTTACCTGTACCAAAAATCGAAGAGTCTATTGATCCTTTATCAATTAAACCAGCAGAACTTAGTTCTTCAACAGTTGGTAGATCACTTAATTTTTGTATATTAAAATGATTAAGAAAATTATCAGTGGTAATATATTGTATCGGTTTGCCCGGTACATCTTTTCTACCAGCTGGCCTTACCCAATCTAATTTAAGTAGTATCTCGAGAGTATTAGTAGCAAATGCAACCCCTCTTATTTCTTCAATTTCAGATCTAGTAACAGGTTGATGATAAACAATTATAGAAAGCGTTTCAATAGTCGCCTTAGATAGTTTTTTTTGGATTGATTTTTGTAATGCAAGTGTATTAGCAAGATCTTCTGATGTTCTAAAAGACCATTTATTTCTTAAGCAAATTAAATTTATTCCTCTTAATTTATAAAAATTTTGAAGTTTTTCTAAAGACTTTTTAATACCATTTTTATTATTTAATCTTTTTTCTATAGTTTCTACATCCAAAGGCTCAGAGGCTGCAAATAAAATAGCCTCAATTTTTCTTTCTATAGATGAAACCTTACCTGGAAATTTTATTATATTAATCTTTTTTTTATTTTTATCCATTGATATTTTTAATAAATATTTTCTCAAAAACTCTTTTTTGATTTATTTCAATCATTCCTTCCTTACAAAGTTCTAAACTTGCGGAAAACAGGCTAGCTAAAAAGGAAATTTTTTGATTATTGTTTTTTTCTAAATGATTTGGTAAAAAATCAAACAAATTTTTCCAATCTTTTATATTTGCAATTTTATTCTTTAAATGTTTAATTCCTTCGTCAGTTGTGTACACAGGTAATTTTGGTATATTAATGGTTTGAAAAGATCTTTGCATATTTATTGTGGAATAAGCTTTTAATAGTTCATATAAGGTTACTGAGTAAGAAGGTGATTTAATAGAGAGAATTCCACCTTTCATTCCTCTATAAAAAATATCTTTACCTATTCTTTTCTTTTTTAACAATTGATCAGATAAAAGTCTCATCAATTCTAATTTTTTAAGTTGAAGTTTAAGTTTTTCTGCTACTTCATTCGCTACAAAATCATCATTGTTATCTTCTGGTAGTAAGAGTTTTGATTTTAAATACGCAAGCCATGTAGCCATTACCAGATATTCCGTAGCGGTTTCTAGGTTTAAATCTTTAGTATTTTTTATAAAATCTAAAAACTGGTCAACGAGAATTGTAACAGATATTTCAGATAGATCTACTTTTTGTGACTTAGCCAAATCTAAAAGTGTATCCAAAGGACCACTATAATTTGGTATATCTAAAGATAATTTTTTGTTATTTGAGTCCATTTCCTATTTTATCTTAAAAATTTATAAAATTGTGATGTTTTTTTTTGTGTAAAATTGTCTATGTAAGGGATCTTTTTTATTAAGCTTAAAGATTTTTTCGGTTTAGGCTCACAATACAAAACAATATTACAACCTGCATTTAGTGATTTTATTGCATTGTTAAATAAATCAAATTTTAGTGCTCTCATAGAAATATCATCTGAGATTAATATCCCTTTAAAACCAATCTTATTTCTTATTATTTCTTTAATAATCTTTTTTGAATGAGTAACACAATATTTGTCATCTAAATTATAAAATAAAAGATGACCGGTCATCGCAAAAAATGAATCTTTTCCCTTAAAACAAGCAAAATCATTTTTTAATAGATATGAGATTTTTTCTTTTATAACTGGCAACTTTTTATGGCTGTCATTCTTAGCTAAGCCATGACCAGGTATATGTTTTATAACCGTTCCAATTTTAAGCTTCTTATAAACATCTAGATAAATATTACCTAGCTCGCTTACTATCACTTTATTGTTAGAAAAACTCCTGTTTCCTATCACATTACTGCTATTTTTATATAAGATATCTAATACTGGAACTGTATTTATATTAATACCTAATTTTTTAATAATTTTTATCACCGATTTAAGATAATTAATCATTAATTTCTTAGCTAGTTTATGGTTAGTGTTGTAAAAATCACCAAAGTATTTTTGTGTAATTTGATTGCAAATTAATTTATTTAATCTCGATACTCTTCCACCTTCCTCATCAATTAATATTGGCAAATTCTTATCTCTTGAATTTTTTCTTATTGATTCTGTTAATTTCTTTGCTTGAGAGAAGGAGTCAAAGTTTCTCTCAAAAAGTATTACTCCCCAGGGGTTTTCTTTTGATAAAATTTGTTTTTCAATTTTATTTAATATCTTTCCTTTAATACCAATAATTAATGCTTTTTTTTTCATTTTTCAAATAAATCCCAAAAATTCTTTTTTTCTTTAATTTCTTTTTGACCAAAACCTGAATTAAACTCAATTACATTTTGAGTATCATCCTTAAAAATCGGAACTTGTTTAATCTTATCATTTATAATGTCATTAATATTTTCTCTGTTATTGTTAATAAACTCCTTATTTTTATAAGAATCGTAATATTTGAATATGTTATAGAAAAAAAAAATTATAAAGATTATAATTAATATATTTATAATTTTAATCATTACATTTTTTTTGGTAAGGATACACCTAAAATTTTCATACCATTATTTATAACTATAGATAATAATTGAATGACAACCAATGCCGACTCTCTATTAATTTTATCTTTTTTAAGAATTTTGAAATTATCACTTTCGTTGCCTTTGCTCCAATAAGTATGGAATAGTGTTGCAAGTTCATAAAGATAGAAAGTTAACCTATGAGGTTCATATTTGTTTGAAGCTATTTCTATAATGGTCGGCCATTCAAATACTTTCCTAATAATTTTTTTTTCATAAATATTTAAATTAAATTTATCAACTTTTAATTTAAATTCTTGATTGATATCTTTTTTTAAAGTTCTAAAAATAGAATTAATTCTGGCTTGAGCATATTGAACATAAAAAACAGGATTATCTTTTGTTTTTTCAACAACTTTATTAAAATCAAAATCAAGCTCCATATCATTGCTTCTATTGAGCATCATAAATCTAATTGAGTCCTTTGAAACTTCCTTTTGTAAATCTCTTAATGTTATAAATTCACCAGATCTTTTTGACATTTTGAATGGTTTTCCATCTTTATATAACTTCACAAGTTGACTAACTTTACAATTTAATATTGTCTTGTTGTTTGAGAGGGCCTTTACCGCCGCTGAAATTCTTTTTATGTAACCAGTGTGGTCTGCCCCAAGAATATTAATCAGAATATCAAATTTTCTAGAAATTTTATCATTGTGGTAGGCCAAGTCATTAGCGAAATACGTCCAGCTACCATCATCTTTTTGAAGTGCTCTATCCCGGTCGTCACCAAACAAACTAGATTTGAACAACAATTTTTTGGTTTTCTTCCAATTTTTTTTTTCTTCGCCTTTTGGTGGTTCAAGATATCCTTCTTTAATAAAATTGCTATTTTTTAAATTAGTTATTGATTTTTCTACCAATTTTTTATTTACCAGCTCATTCTCATGAACAAAAATATCATGAGAGATACCTAGAATTTTAAGATCTTTTTTAATTTCATTTATTGAGTAATCAAGTGAATATGATTTTATTATATTAAAAGACTTTTTATAATCTTGAAAATCTATCTTGATATTACCAATAATATGTTGAGCAATATCTTTAATATACTCGCCTGGGTAAAGATCGTTTTCAACTTTAAATTTTTCTCCAAATTTTATTTCTCTCATTCTAAGATAAATAGATTTAACAAAATTATCAATTTGATTACCATAATCATTCACATAGTATTCTTTAGTAACTTTGTTTTTATTGAATGAGAGCAAATTAGCTAAAACATCACCTAATACGGCTCCTCTACAATGACCTACATGAAGTGGGCCGGTTGGATTGGCTGAAACAAATTCAATATTTACTTTTTTATTTGAATTATTTGAACCATAATTTTTTTTATCTATAAAAATTTTTCTAGTGATTTCATAAATAATGCTTTTTTTTAGTGTAATATTTAGAAAACCAGCACCAGCTATTTCAATTTTTTCAAAATCTTTTATATTATTTAAAAGTAGTTTTTTTAAATTTTCGTTGAAAAAAGATTGATCGTTACTTTGAAATTTTACTAATACCATTGCGATATTAGTTGAGAGATCACAATCAAATTTTTCTGGTGCCAGATCAACTTGAATACCTTTGTCAGATATATCTCCTGATAGTCCCAAAGTATCACTATTTTTTAAAACAATATTAAAAATTTCTTTTTTAAAAATGCTTAAAATATTCATTTTATATCTTTATATAGATTTATAGCGTATCGATCAGTCATACCAGCAATAAAATCACATATTGATCTAGCGATATTGGTTTTATCATACTTACTAACATTAATATATCTTCCCGGATTTTTATATATGTAAAAAAATAATTTTTTAATAATTTTTTTTCCTTTAATCGTATTTTCTTTAACACTTTTATGATTATACATTTTAGATTTTAAAAAAAATTTTATTTTAGTATCAAATTCACGCATTCTCTTAGAAAATGAAACTACGGGATATTTTGATTTCAAAACATCATTAAATGTATTAATTTTTTGTTTGTTTATATTTTTTTGAGTTGTTGTAATTATATCTTCAACCATCTCATTTATTATTTCTCTAATAACCTGTCTAATAACTAAATCTATAGAATAATTTTTAAGCATTTTTTTATTTTTTAAAATTATTTTTTTTAATACAGGTATTTTTTCTAGGTCTTTAAGTTTAAATAAACCAGACTTTAAACCATCTTCTAAATCATGACTGTTATAAGCAATATCATCAGATATTGATGCTAATTGTGCTTCTAATGAGGGATTTTCCAGAAATTTTATTTCATTCTTAAAAAAATTTTTACCTAATATCTTATCATATTTTTTAATATTTTTAATTGGGCCATTATGTTTTATCAAACCATCAAGTGTTTCAAAGGTAAGATTAAGACCTTTAAAATTATAATACCTATTTTCTAAAAATAAAATAATTCTGACAGTTTGAATATTATGATCAAATCCTCCAAATTTTTTCATACAATAATTTAGTGCTTCCTCTCCTGCATGGCCGAAGGGGGTATGACCCAAATCATGGGCTAAACTCAATGTCTCACATAAGTCTTCGTTTAAGCCAAAAAATTTTGATAAAGTTCTTGCTATTTGTGCAACTTCCAAAGAGTGAGTGATTCTTGTTCTAAAATGATCTCCTGTTGTATTTATAAATACCTGTGTCTTATGTTTAAGTCTTCTAAAAGCAGTTGAGTGAATTATTCTATCTCTATCTCTCTGAAAATCTGTTCTTAAATGGGTTCTTTTTTCTTTAAAGAACCTACCTTTTGAATTAAGAGGGACTGCCAATTTAGATAATATTTGAATTGATTTTTTTTGCATGCTCACCATATAGATTATATACTAGATAATTATGGAAAAAAAATTAGAATTTACTGATAATGCGAAAAACCAAATTAAAAAGATCACCAAAAGTGAGGCAAAAAAATATTTTAGAATTTCAGTAAAGGGTGGTGGATGCTCTGGTTTTAAATATAATTTTAGTTTTGATGATAATCTTGAAATCGATGACGTGCTATTTGAACAAACGGTAATTGATAAATCTTCTCTTGAAATTATAACGGGTTCTACAGTAGATTTTAAAAAAGAAATGATTGGAGAATCCTTTGTGATAAGTAATCCAAAAGCTTCGGCTTCGTGTGGTTGTGGACTATCATTCTCAGTCTAATGAAAATAGTCTCATGGAACGTAAACTCAGTAAGAGCTAGAATAAAAAATATTATAAATTACATTAAAGCTGAAAACCCAGATATCCTTATGTTTCAAGAAATTAAAACAATAGATGAAAATTTTCCTTACGATGAATTCACAAAATATGGTTACAAATCTCACGTATTTGGTCAAAAAAGTTACAATGGAGTAGCATTTATTTCTAAACTTGAGATGAGAAATATAAAAAAAGACTTTATTAAAGATGAATTAAAACAATCAAGAATTATAACTGGTGAAATCGTAGTAAAAAAAAAACTAATTGAATTAATTAATATTTATGTGCCTAATGGAAATCCCATTGAAACAGAAAAATATACATACAAATTAACCTGGCTAAATAAATTTATTTCACAAGTAAAAAAAAAATTAACAAAAAATGCTAATATTTTAATAGGTGGAGATTTTAACATAATACCTGAAGAAAATGATGTTTATGATTTTACGAGATATGAAAATGATGCTCTTGGTAAATTAGAAATAAGAAAACAATTTAGAAAACTTATCAATTTAGGATTTGAAGACGCATACAGATTTAAAAATAAAGATAGACAAGAATTTACATTTTGGGATTATTTTGCAGGATCTTGGCAAAAAAATTATGGTATGAGAATTGATCATTTTCTTTTATCTAGTAATCTTACAGAAAATATTTCCTCAATAAATATTAATAAAAATCCAAGATCTAAAGACAAACCATCTGATCATACTCCGATAGAATTAGAAATTAATTGACTCGACCATATACATCTTCAAATCTAACTATATCTGTTTCTTTCAGGATTGAACCTAATTGTGCTTCCATAATTCTTACGGGTTTTTTAGAAGTATTTTCTATTCTATGAATAGCGCCTTTAGGTATAAAGATAGTATCTAAGGGTTTTTTTAAAATGCTTTTGTTATTAAGCGTGATTTTTGGATTTCCCTTAATAATAACCCAGTGTTCAGATCTATGAAAGTGTTTTTGCAAGCTTAAAGTTCCAAGTGGTTTGACATAAATTTCTTTAATCAAAAAATTATTACCACTATATAAATTTACATATTTTCCCCATGGTCTGCTAAAAATGTTTTTTTTATTATAATATTTTGATTTATTCTTATTGTACATCAATAGGATCTGCTTCCAGCTACCCAGATCGGACCACGGTATGTTAAGTTTGATTCCGTTGATATCTTTAGACTTTTCTAAAATTGCATAATCAAAGGATTTAGATGGGTTATTAATAAATGCTTTTTTATTTAAATAAAAAGTATTATTTCTAAATATAGATTTTGATACTGATAAAGAAGAACTTTTGTAAATTAATTTTTGATATTTTTTAAAATTATTTAATATTGAGTCCTTTCTTAAAAAAAACATACCAGAATTCCAATAACCTCCTTGCTTTATGATATTTTTTGCTTTTGACACGGTCGGTTTCTCATAGAAATTATAAACTTTATTTAATTTATTATTCTTTTTAGTTACAAAATAACCATACTGATTTGAGGGAATACTGGGCTTGATTCCAAAAATAAAAATATTTTTATCATTAAGGTGCTTTATAGTTTTTTTCAATTTGTGATTAAATTTACTTATTTTTTCAATTAAATGATCTGCAGACAAAAATAACAAAGGCTGTTTATTTGGGATATCTTTTACTAGTGTCGAAGCAAGAATAGCTGGTCCTGTATTTCTCTTTGCAGGCTCTAAAATAATTTTATATTTCTTAATTTTATATTTTTTAAGATGATTTTTAACATCTTTGTAATACTTGGAATTAGTGCTAATTACTGGAGGGTTATAAATTGAATTATCTATTCTTTCTAAAGCCTTGCCAAATAATGTCCAGCCACCAAAATCTATAAATTGTTTCGCTTGATATTTTTTAGTATTTGGCCACAATCTAGTTCCACCACCGCCGCATAAAATTACTGGTGTAATCCTCATCAAATTTTTGAATATTCTTTTACTTCTTTTTTTTTTCCGGGGTGAGTTGGTGCGCCAAGATAAGCTGGGCCTACAGTTTGGGCATATTTCCAGAGTGTTCCAGAGCCAAAAGAAGATTTTTTAGACTTCCATTTTTTCTTTCTGCTTGATAATTGGATTTTTGTCAATCTAACATTAATGGTACCGTTTTTTGCATCAATATCTATTATGTCTCCATCTTTGAGTAAAGCAATAGGGCCGCCTAACGCTGCTTCGGGACCAACGTGACCGACGCAAAATCCTCTAGTAGCACCTGAGAATCTTCCGTCTGTAATCAATGCAACCTTTTCACCTTTGCCTTGACCATAAATTGCCCCTGTAGTTGAAAGCATCTCACGCATTCCAGGACCGCCTCTAGGCCCCTCATATCTTATTATTATAACATCTCCGTCTTTATATTTTTTATTTTGAACTGCTTTCATAGCATCCTCTTCGGTATCGAAACATCTCGCTTTTCCAGAAAATTGTAATTTTTTTAAACCTGCTATTTTTACGATTGCACCATCAGGAGCTAAGTTCCCTTTTAGGCCCACAACTCCACCATCTGGTGAAAGTGGGTTGTTGAAGGCTCTTAAAACTTTTTGATTTGGATTGAAACTAATCTTTTTTAAATTTTCCTTCATAGTTTTTCCTGTTACAGTTAAACAATTTCCATGAATATAGCCACCGTCATATAAAGTTTTCAATAACATTGGAACCCCACCAGCTTCCCACATGTCTTTAGCAACGTATTTCCCGCCTGGTTTAAGATCTGCAAGATAAGGTGTTTTTTTGAAAATCTTTGCCACATCCATTAAATCAAATTTAACTCCTATTTCATTTGCTAATGCTGGCAAATGAAGCGCTGCATTAGTAGATCCTCCAGTAGCAGCAACTATAGTAGCAGCATTTTCTAAAGATTTTTTTGTTACTATATCTCTAGGCTTAATATTTTTTTCTAATAAATTCATTACTGTACGTCCACTTTCAAATGCATATTTATCTCTTTCTTCATAAGGAGCGGGAGTACCTGCGGAATAAGGTAAAGCTAATCCTATTGCCTCCGAAACACAAGCCATTGTATTAGCAGTGAATTGACCACCGCAAGCACCTGCGCTTGGACATGCAACTAATTCTAATTCTTTTAATTCATTTGAGGACATTTTTCCAGATGAGTGTTTTCCTACAGCTTCGAAAACATCAACAACAGTAACATCTTTCCCTTTGTATTTGCCTGGCAAAATCGAACCACCATAAATAAAAACACTCGGAACATTTAATCGCAACATAGACATCATCAATCCTGGTAAAGATTTATCACATCCAGCAATTCCAACTAAAGCATCATAACAATGACCTCTAACTGTTAGTTCGGCGGAGTCAGCTATAACTTCTCTTGAGATCAAGGAAGATTTCATGCCCTCATGACCCATAGCTATACCATCGGTAACTGTAATAGTGCAAAATTCTCTTGGTGTCCCCCCAGTTTGTTTTACACCTTTTTTAACTGATTGTGCTTGTCTCATTAATGCTGTATTGCAAGGTGCAGCTTCGTTCCAAGTAGAGACCACTCCAACGAATGGTTTTGCTACATCCTGCTCTGTCTCTCCCATTGCATAATAAAAAGATCTATGAGGAGCCCTATCTGGTCCTAATGAGGTATGACGACTAGGTAATTTTTTTTTATCAATTTTAGACATTTAATTAATACTTGACACAATACTTCTTAATTTTCTATCTTCAATAGTTAATTCTTTAACAAGATTTTTATCATTTTTTACAATTTCTTTAGGTGCATTCTTCACATAAGCCTTATTTTTGAGCTTATTTTTAAGAACAGTGATTTGTTTGTCAATTGACTCTATTTTTTGTAAAATTCTTTGCTTTTGAGAGGCTAAATTAAGATTTTCATTAAAATTCAAAGACAATTTTTCCTTAAGAACCAAAATATCTAACGAATTTTTATCTTTTTTCTTGAATTTAAGCACTTTGTTAACTCTACCGACCTGTTTTATCAAATTTATATTTGCATTTACCACTTTCTTTAATTTCCCGGATGTTTCGTCAAAAAAAATGTCGCAGTATAATTTTGGAGTTATTTTTAATTCAGCTTTAGTTGATCTAATATTAGAAATTAATTCAATTAAGTCATTTATATCATTCTGATTTTTATCAAATTTATGCTTTTTTTTATAGTCTGGCCAACTGGAAGAGATTAAAAAATCTTTGAATACCTTTTTATAACCATTTATAGACCATAAGTTCTCTGTAAAAAAAGGTATAAATGGGTGAAGAATTTTTAATATATTTGACATCATAAATGAAGAGAATGCCTTTGCTTCTTTAATTTCACCTTTATTTTTAGAATTAAAAATAGGTTTTAGAAACTCCAAATACCAGTCACAATAGGAATGCCAAACAAATTGATATGCATGTTTAGCGGCCTCATCAAACCTAAACATCTCAATACTTTGAGTAACTAAATTTTGTGTTTTTATAAATTCACAATATATCCAATGATTAATAGGAAGTTTTATCGAATCAATATTTATCTTTTTATCGTAGCTACAATTATTTATCTTTAGAAAATTATTAGCACTCCAAATTTTTGTTATAAAGTTTCTATTTCCCGTAACTCTATTCTTTGATAATTTTACATCTCTTCCTGGAGAGGCCATTGAGATCAGTGTAAACCTTAAACTATCAGCTCCATATTCCTTGATCAAATCTAATGGATCAATCACATTGCCTTTCGACTTTGACATTTTTTGACCCTTTTCATCTCTGACCAAAGCATGAACATATACTTTACGAAATGGAGTATCTTTTTTGAAATGATTTCCCATCATTAACATTCTAGCTACCCAGAAAAAAATGATGTCGAAACCTGTTACAAGAACTGAAGTTGGGTAAAATTTATCGAGTTCTTTGGTTTTATTTGGCCACCCCAATGTTGCAAAAGGCCATAATGCAGATGAAAACCATGTGTCCAAAACATCAGTTTCTTGTCTTAATTTAAAATATTTATTCTTATTTTTATTTTTAGCGAGTGACTCTGCTTCTTTTTCATTTTCGGCTACAAAAATATTATCACTATCATCATACCAAGCAGGAATTCTGTGTCCCCACCAAATTTGTCTTGAAATACACCAAGGTTCAATTTCATTCATCCATTGAAAAAAAGTTTTTGTCCAGTTACTCGGATAAAAAGAGGTCTTTCCATCTTTTACTATCTTAATTGGTTTTTTTGATAGTTTTTTTGCATCGACAAACCATTGCTCTGTTAATAAAGGTTCTATTATGGTGTCTGATCTATCTCCATATGGAACTTTATTTTTAATATTTTCAATTTTTACAAGACAACCTTTTTCCTTTAATTTTTTAATTAAAATCTTTCTTGCTTCAAATCTATCTAGACCATGAAATTCTTTTACACCGTTCTTATTTATTTTACCATTTTTTTCAAAAATATTAATTATTTGTAACTTATTTCTTTTACCAACTTCGTAATCATTAAAATCATGAGCTGGTGTAATTTTGACAGCACCTGAGCCTTGTTCTGGATCTGCATAATGATCAGAAATAATCTTTATTGTTCTATTTACTATCGGGATTAAAACATTTTTTCCGATCAAATTTATATATCTTTTATCCAGAGGATTTACAGCAACTGCGGTATCCCCCATCATAGTTTCCGGTCTGGTAGTTGCAATGGTGATCTTTTGATCAGAATTTTCGATTGAATAATTAATATAATACAAATGAGATTGAACATCTTTTTGAATTACCTCCAAGTCTGAAATAGCACTTTGTAGTTTAGTATCCCAATTGACTAGTTTTTTATCTTTAAAAATTAAATTTTTGTTATAAAGATCAACAAAAACTTTTATTACCGCTTTAGACAAATCTTTATCCATAGTAAATCTAGTTCTTGACCAGTCACATGAACAACCTAGTTTTTTTAGTTGATCTAAAATTATTCCACCAGATTCCTCTTTCCATTCCCAAACTTTTTTTATAAATTTTTCTCTTCCTAGTTCGTCTTTTTTAATTCCTTTTTTTAATAAATTGTTTTCAACAACTGCTTGTGTTGCTATTCCGGCATGGTCTGTTCCTGGCTGCCAAAGAGTTTCAAGACCTTTCATCCTATAAAATCTGACCAAAACATCTTGAAGACTGTTATTTAAAGCATGCCCCATATGTAATCTTCCAGTTATATTGGGTGGAGGAATTACTATAGAAAAATTTTTTTTTAACCTACTTTTTTTTGGCTTAAATAACTCTTTTTTAATCCAAAAATCTGAAATTTTTTTCTCTTCTTTCGTATGATTATATTTTTTAAATTCCATTTTTTTGACAATTAGAGATATATATCAGATTTCAATATCTATTAAGTACAAAATCTAGGTATAAAGCAGCAGACCAAGAAAAATTTTTAGCACCCATTCCGAAACCTGACTTACAGCTATAATATTCTAATATAGATGGTAAAGAAATAAGAATAAAAACTGCAAAAAACATTAAAGGTAAAGAAATTACAATTTACTTACCAAAAAATAAGATATATTTGTTTGATAGGAATAAAAATAGAATAAGAACATAAATTATCAAATGTTCAAGTCTATAATAGAGGCCACGTGGCGGAATGGTTACGCAGAGGATTGCAAATCCTTTTATCCCAGTTCGATTCTGGGCGTGGCCTCCAGTAAAATCAATAATTTTGTATACAAATAACTAATTTATCCACTTCAGGGACTGGTTAAGGACTGGTATCCAATTTATCCTATATTTTAAGCTACACGTGTTGATGTTGAAGAATTGTATTCCCACTTATGGTTACAAAGTAGGCACTTAGCTTTATTATGATAAGTATCAACTTGTTCTACACCAGTTTCGTCTCTTTCTATTGTATAGTTGCTCTTTTGGCTAATACCTCGGTGATCTCTATATTTTAACGTTCTATTATCTTGAACTCTATATTTTCTAGCTCTTTGTTTTGATCCAATATGAGCAGATGAATATATTTCACCAGCATGTATTCTTTTGCACTTAGGGCAATGATAATGAATTATTCCTGCCCAAAGCTTAAATATATAATAAACAGGAACCATGAATAATAAAAACATAATAGTAAATACGGTATCA